>BNJU01005278.1_pt1 | contig 216212 bp, 291 predicted proteins | sample 8539281 | NCBI WGS metagenome assembly BNJU01 (sample SAMD00202456, study PRJDB9452) | human saliva metagenome | isolation source: human saliva | place: Japan
AGACATGAAAACGAATTTTCTTCAGGACGTTCGTATTCAATCTTAAATCCTAAGTCATTATAAAAATCTTTTGGTCTGTTCAATATCAAAAACCGATAACTCAGGAATCATCTTATTAAAATCCATATTCACTCCTTAACAAAAGTCTAATTTATTTCTCTAATTATTAAGTAATATTATACCATTTTTCAAGGCATTTTTCCGTTGCCAGATTTCCACTTACTCGCTACTATTCTCCTTAGATTGTATTACCATAAACAGTTTATCTTGAAATGTTTTCCTTGTTCTTTTTATCAAAAATATATCTCTGTTACAAGGTTTTTCCATTTATCTTCTTTGTAAGAATGCCATCAGAGCTTTTGGTGTTGTACCTTGTTCTTCTGTCTGTATTTCTTTAATATCTGTTTTCTCGTTTCTGCCATTTTTAGTTCCTCCTTTTCGACTTACACAAAAAGATTTCCTGTGATTAGAAACCTCTTTTACGATTGGTTGATATTTGATTTTAGGTTGTTACTTGTAGTTTTTAACTCTGTATTCTCTTGCTTTCATCGTTCATACTCTCAGTACTTTTCAAGATTTTTAGCTCGGTATTCTTTGTAATATGCTCCATGATATACTCGTGCTTTTTCTTTTCTTTGCTTCTTCTATTTCTTCTCTCATCTGTAACATTTCTTGTTCTGTCGGCTCTATCTGTTTTGTCAGTTCATTTTCAAAATTTGCCGATATAGTTAGAAATATACTTCTATTCTTTTGAACAACATATCTTGCTCTTTTTACATCTCTTTTTCGTGTACTACGATTTTACTGATAAACTCATTGATAATAGTTGGAGTAAGTTCTTCAAAGTTGGAATAACTTTCTGCAAGTCTGATAAATTTCTTTACGCCCTCTGTCTTGCTGTTTATATAAAGCAAAATGACATTATTGTGCATTTTTAGCTACGTTTAGAATCTTTTCTGTTTCATAGATTGCGTCATCAACCTGCTGACTAGCATTGTTGATTTTGGATTGAACATAGATGTCTGAGACAAAGTTGTCAAGAAGATAATCTGTAACTTTTGCAAAAGTATCAATCTCAATATCAACTGTAATATAATCTCCTACATCTTGTAATTCACGGGTTAGATTCTCTAAGCAACCTTTCGCATATCTGATTTCGTCTTGCTGTATTTTCAATAGTGTTTATGCTTGATGATAGAGTGATAAAACCTCAGCAACGATGATCAAATATACCCCAATTTCTTGCTTTCTTGAGGAATGTTTTTGCTTGATACAAGTGTTGTAGTGCATCTTCAGCTGCGAAGATGAGCTTCTGTAATATCGTTTTCTAATGTATTCATAATTTTAGTTACTCCTGTTTATCAGAAAGTGAATCTTTTTCTATAGTAGATTCTTACGAATCCAGTTTGCACAGCCTTTCTTGAAAGTAGTGTTCTGCATGGTCAGCTCGCAATTTTCTTTTAGACATGCATTGCATTGCCCATTGCAACCTTCACCTGCAACTTCTAACATGGATAAATCATTTTCACCATCGCCATAGCACAGACTTGTTCCAGTGAGATATTTTCACGTTCCATAATCATACGAAGACCATTGCCTTTATCAATTCCAGTGTGGCTGAACACTCTAACCAGTTTGAATCTGACAAAGAAGACGGAGTACTTATCCGTAGAATTTCTTTGGCGAGTTTCTTATGTACCTGCAGTACCTGAGAAACAAATCTTGATAATATATTTGTTTTCGAGATTTTCGAGATTAAAATCGATTTTCGGCATGATGGAAATGATGATATTAGATAAAATCTCGTATTTGCGAGCAAAGACGGAATAATATCAATGCAATGTAATTCTTCTTTGAGCCAGTTGTTAAAAAGTCTTTATCTGTCGATGCCATTAGGATAACAGGGTACTTTTCCGCAAGCGGTAGTAAGTTATGGATTTCTTCTTTTGTTAGAACAGGGAATGATATATGTTCCTTCTTGTTTACAAAGTAGATATCTTGCCCATTATTAGAGACTATATAGTCATAGATATCTTTTGGAAAACTCCATTGAGAATGCGTTCGTAATGACGGCTGAGTACAGATTGCGATACGTGTTCCTTGTGCTCGTAATGTACGCAGTGTCTCTGCAGCGTATTGATGTTAGTGACCAGGGCGAGCAAACTAATGTTCCATCTAAATCTGTCGCAAAAAGTTTAATGTCGTTTTTGTCATAGTTGTATTTTTAGATGGTTCCTACCATTCTGGCAAGTTTTAGGCTTTTTAATAGGTTATCAAAAACAGAGTGCTATAATCACCATATTCAAAAAGGGAGTGTTTCTGGAATATGAAAGTACGTGAAAAGAAAAAGCCTGGATTTTTTAGCATCTATTTCAATGATGTATTGTTGGCAGTTAGTTGTTTATTCTGTTCGTCTCAGATATTTCAATCATACCGGCTTTGGTATTATCGATTTGTTATTCACTTGGTGTAGCTTATTACTATGGCTATGGTTGATGAAATCATGGAAGTCGTCTATGAAAAGGAGAAAGGTGTCATCGGTGTCTTCTTCATCATTTTAATGATTGGTATGTTTATTGCGGCGATGATGTTTTCGGGAACGATTCCTACGATTATTTACTACATTGTTCATGTGATTAATCCTGCCTGGGTTATTCCGATGACGTTTATTATCTGTGCTGTGATTTCTGTTTTAATCGGAACATCTTGGGGTACGATTGGTACAGTTGGTGTCATCATGATAGCGATTGCGCAGAGTATGAATGTGCCAATCGCAATCGTTGCTGGTGCTGTCGCTTCTGGATCACATGTAGGACAGTTAATTTCTCCAATGTCTGATACAGCCAATGTGGCTGCTAGTTTTGCAAAGACGGATACAGTATCGATGATTAAGCGTGTAGCTATCTTTACAATTCCAACACTCGTATTTGCGCTTGTTGGTTATGTTGTGATGGGTATCACCATAAGTGGTCAAACTGCCGACTTAAGTGCTGCTAGTGCAATTACGAGTGATATTCAGAAGGTATTTCATGTTAGTCCAATCTTAATCCTTCCAATGGTCATCGTATTTGTCATGACATTTTTAAAGAAGCCAATTGTACAGACTTTGGGCATTTCTGCAATTATTGGTATCTTATTTGGTGTTGTGTTCAATGGCTTTGATTTTGGCAATGGTCTATCTGCTTTATATAGTGGTTTTTCACTAGAAAAGATGACAATGATTCCTGTATCTTCTTTGAGTGATGTATTCGTAAATCTCTGTAATCGTGGTGGTATGACTAGTATGATTTCTCCTGCGTTACTAGTGATTGTCGCTTCGATGTATGGAACAATTCTTTTACATATCAAAGCGCTTGATGTAATTGCGGATACATTATTCTCTAAACTACATAGTCGCTTCTTATTGAATTTAGCTGTTAGTGTACTCGCTACACTTATCATTGCTTTAACTTCAAGTACTTTCTTAGCAGCGATGATGCCAAAGGATCTTTTCTTTAAAAAGTTCAATGAAGAGGGTATGGATGGAAAAGATTTAATCTCCAGTGTTGTAGCTGCAAGTACACAGTTAATTACTTGTATTCCATGGTGTGATACTGCTGTATTTATTGCGGGTATTGCTGGTGTATCTACACTCAGCTATTTACCATATAACTTAATGGGATATGGAACAGTTATCTTTGCGATGGTATTTGCATTATTAGGTATTGGTTTTACGAAAAAGAAAGAAGCTTAGAAAGAAGGATCGTATGGATTTTGATCATATCTTAAATCGTCGAAATACAAATACATGGAAATGGGATGGTGAGGGGAAGGATGCACTATATCCAATGGGTACAGCAGATATGGACTTTCCAATGCCGCCAGAAATCCAACATGCATTACAAGAAAAGATAGGCAAGGTAATTTTATCCTACGCTGCAGATAAAAGTTATTTTGCGGATGCGGTTGTGTCATATTTAAATAAGCGTGATGGATTACAACTCAATCCAAAAAGCGTAATTCCTGGGACTTCTTTAATGTCAGTCTATAAGTTATTGTTAGATGCATTTAGCACAGAAGGAGATGGAGTCATCTTACAGACACCAGTCTTTGGTGGAATCTTTCAAGTCACAAAGAATAACAAACGCAAAATATATGAGAACCAGTTGTTGTTTGATGAACATACAAAGACATGGCATGTAAATATGGAAGAGTTAGAACAGTTCTGTTCCTTGCAAGATACGAAAGTATTGGTGATTACCAATCCTGGTAATCCAACTGCGAATGTCTTTACAAAAGAGGAACTAGAAGAAATGGTTCGTATCGCAAGTGAGAATGATGTAGTTATCATCAGTGATGAAGTACATTCTGATCTTTACTATGATGATAGAAAACATACATCTATTCTTAATGTGACTGATCGTGCAGTATTACTCATAGTTCCGCAAAGGTCTTTGGAAATCCTGGGTTAAAGACAGCGATTACAATTATTCCTGATGAAGAACGATTCAAAGTCTTTACGCTTGTAAACATGCGTGCAAAGATGGATATCATCGATTTGGGACTAGTTGGAATGAGTGTGGGATATACACGGTGTAAGTACTACATTGATGAACTACGTGCATACTTACAAAAGTCAAAAGATATCTGTGTAGATTGGTTTGAACAACACGATATTAAAGTGAGTTTATCAACTCCACAAGCATCATATCTTTTTTGGTTAGATTTTTGTAAGTGGAATTTAGACAATATAACATTGGAATCATTATTAAGAAAGTATGGGATTGTATTTTCGAATGGTGTTGAATTTGGTGGTAGTCATAATGAAGGATATATGCGTATGAATGTAGCGACATCACATGCCCAATTACTAGCCGCATTAAATGCACTTGAGAAATGTTATCAGGAAAATATAGGTTCCCTCATTAAGGTGTGATTATTCATACTGGCTATGTTATAATAATGAAACTTGTTATAAGTATGTGAGAAATGAAAAATGAGATCAGCCATTATTCTACGGAAACTTATTAGTTACATTAGCATTCGGCGCATTTGCAGGTTTGATGTTTTATCGTTTAGCCAATACAAAGGGAAAGATTAGTATGCAGGAAGACAATGGGACTCAACAGATTACTCTCATTGTGATTGTGGGTTTAACTCTAGTCTTTGATTGGTAATACCATTACTGTTTTGATATCTTTCACGTGTTATCGTGATCATCGTTGCGATTGTTGCGTATTGGTTAGCGAAAAGATGGTATTAGGGGAAGAGGTTATGTAACCAATGGTAAAAATTCCATGCATGGAAGGAACTCAGTGGTTATGATTATAAGGATGATAAGAAGTTCTTTAATCTATATCTAACATCTCATCTTCAAAGAAAGAAAGCACAAATGTAGAACTTGTAGAGTATGAGTTCGATCAGAGCAGATGTACTAAAGCTTTCATGAAGGAAAAAGTTGGTAATAAATATAAGCGTATGAAGAAGTGATTGTAATCAAGCAATCACTTTTTGATTCAAACAAAAAGTGGATTATAATATTTATAGTCAAAATGACTCTAAGGAGAAACCATGGAAGAAAAAGAAATGAACGTGGTGAAACGCTGAAAGAATTCCTGCTCGCTATGATGAGACAAAAGTATCGAAGGCCGAGCAATACAGTTGATATGATTCTATTAACAGTATTAAAGGGAAAGTTAAAGGTGTTGTTAGTCAAACGTAAGGATCATCCATTTATTCATGATTGGGCAATGCCTGGTGGTTTTGTGAATTTTTGATGAAGATTTGGATACCGCAATGAAACGAGAGTAGAAGAGGAGACTAATCTTTTTGATTCTACGTACTTTTGAGACAATTATATACATTTGGAAATGCTGACCGTGATCCGCGGACACGTAATTACGACAGTTTGTTGTCTCATGACACCGGCCGAAAAATATTAAGATGACATCTGCTGGTGATGATGCGATGGATACAGGGTGGTTTACCATCCAAAAGATTACAACGACGACGGATGGTTATGAACGTAAAAGTGTGCTTATGTTAGATGAAGAAGAAAAAGGGATTCATCTACGTTATGAAATTTATGATACTGCTTGCGATAACTATGTACAGACAAGATCTAAGTTACTAGATAATTCAAACGCAAAACTAGCAGCTGATCATATCAAGGCAATCAATATGGCAATTGATGTTGGTACGTAATCGTGCAGCATCTACAGGTATTATGTTTAATTTATTACCGAAGGAGTGTACACTACGTGAAATCCAAGAAGTCTATGAGGCTATCGTTAATCACCCAGTTGATACAGGTAACTTTCGACGGGATATTAAAAAGATGTTAGTAGCTACGGGAAATACAACGATTGTAAACGGTAGGAAGGTCGCAACCTATAGCTTTAATCCATTACTACCATTCGTAAAGGAGACGTTATAATGAAAGTACTTATCGCAATTGATATTCAAAATGATTTCGTGTCAGGTTCTCTTGGCACAAAAGAGGCAGAAGCTGCCCTTGCAAAGATGGTTGTAGAAATCAACTCACCTAAATATGATATGGTCTTTGCAACACAGGATACACATGATACAAATTATCTAAATACCTTAGAAGGCAAATACTTACCAGTTGTACACTGCATCAAAGGTACAGAGGGTTGGAAGTTTCCAAAGTGTATTGAAGAAGCACTGCATAAACGCAATGCTAAAATATTTGAGAAGGATACCTTTGGTTCACTCGATCTAGCAGTTGAACTACAGAAACTTGCACCAAAAGAAATTGTACTAGTGGTATCTGCTAGAATATTTGTGTTGTGACAAATGCGTACTATTACGTACACATTTGCCAAACACAAAGATTACAGTCTACCACAAGCATGTGCTGCGACAACGATAGACAAACAAAAGGAAGCGCTCGATGTAATGGCTTCTTGTCAGATTGAAATAGAAAAATGAGGAAATGATATGAACAACATTCAAGTAGAACCATATATCCCAGATGAAGATTATGACAATCCTGCGATGGTCACAGACTTCATGGTCTCCATGGCAAACTCATTATTCATGCATGGATATAAAGATACCATCATGGTGTTTAACATGTTCTTTAGAGATAACCCAGATGATGGTGGATAGCACTAGCTGTGGGCAACAGAAGTTATTGCGTTTCTTAAAGAATTATCACTTTACGAGACTTTGATATTCAGTGGTTGATCAACCAAGGGTATGAGTCCAGAGTTCTGTGAATATCTACGCAACTATAAGTGGAAGGATGATGTGTACATGTTGCGTGAGGGTACTGATGTTATCCTCGGGCACCGATGGTACGTACTGAATGTGACATGGTAGGTGCAGTCTTGATTGAAACGTGCATCTATTACAGACGATGAACTTCATTCTTTAATTGCCACAAAGGCAACTCGTGTTACTGGTCTAAGTAATAACACCAAGAAATGTTATGGAAATTTGGAACACGTCATTGCACGGTATGTCTGCAGGCAGTGATGGTGCTATGCACGGCCATCTTGGGTGGCTGTATCGGTACCACTAACTGCCATGAGATGAAGTATGGATCTGATGTGAAGGCTGTTGGTACAGTTGCACTATAGTTATATCGAGATGCTTTTCCAACCGAGATGGATGCCTTCCGTGCGTATGCGGAAACTTATCCTGAAAATGTACTCATTGTTACTAGATACTTATAGTATCTTTTGATTCAGTCTTCCACATCTTATCAGTTAGATAATGAGTTGATTGCAGGAAGTACCCAATGATCCAAACAAGCGTGTTAAGAGTGCGCGTATTGACTCAGTGACTTAGCTCGTGGTTATGATGCGCCCTACGTCGTGCTTTAGTGAAGCGGGCAAGTCATATATCAAGCTTGTCGCATCTAACTCATGTAGATGAAAAGATAGCAAACATGGAACTCTATGAACATGCGAAGTTTGACTTCTATGGTGTGAGGTGAAAAACTTATTACAGCTGCGACAGACCCTGTCTTCTGGTGGTGTATATAAAGCTGTCGTCATCAAGAAAAGGATGGTAGCTATACACCAAAGATGAAGTGTTCTGATTCATCTAGTAAGGCAATCATCCCAGGCAAACTAATGGCTTGGCGTATCTGATGAAGAAGCGAAAGGGACAGTGCGATATTATTTCTCTTGATACGGAGAGTGATTGAAAAATGGTAAACCTGTTGAAGTTGTCAACCTTGGACCAGATGCCTTTGAAAGACATAAGACAATTGTTCTCAACCATGTTGAGAAGATTTTAATTTCCTCATATGTTAAAATGGTGAGAAAGTCTGTTCTAGATTTACCAGATATTCGTGCAAAGAAGGAATATGTAAAGGAACAACTGCAGTATCGTGTTTGGGAGTCTGAATTACGTACAGAGATGCCTCATAAGCACTATGTAGACTTAACACCTGCGGTAGCTAAACTCAGAGAGGAGTTATATGAGAAACTCCATGGAGGCATCATTTGAGTTACCTGTTATTTGGTGGAGCCTTTAATCCACCAACGAAAGCTCATATTGAACTAGCGGAATACGCTTGCGAAAAGGTAGGTGCTACGAAGGTTATCTTTATGCCTAGTAAGATGAGCTATATTGAACATGATCAAGCTAAAAACTTTCGCCTTTCATGATCACAGAGCGATTAGCGATGCTAGAAAGCATCTGTAGAGAACATCCAAATCTTATGGTCAGTGACTATGAGTTAAAGGAAGAAAGTCAACCACGTACATATCAAACGCTCTGTTATCTAAAAGAGCAGGGATATGCATGCAAGTTATTGTTTGGCTCTGATAAGTTACCGGAATTAAAAACTGGTTGGAAACATGTAGAGGAGATTGCGAAGGAATTTGGTATTGTATGTATGGCAAGATACGATGATGATTGCGAAAAGATGATTGCGGATGATTTCTACTCTCAAAAGTCTTTCTCGATACATAGAAATTGTACATACACCAGGAATATCATCATATTTCTTCTAGCGAAGTACGTAAGCAGTTTCTCATCGCAAAAGATGCGATACAAATACTACAAGACACATTGCCAAAAGAATTACATGGTCTAAGTAGTTACCTTTTCAGTGAGGATAATCATGAAAAATAGAATGATAAAAGTCGGTACAGTCGTACCACGGATGAAAGTGGCGAATGTCACATATAACGTTACACAAATCATCCAAACAATGAATGAAAATGCGGATGCAGGATTCCTAGTTTATCCAGAATTATGTTTGACTGGGTATACTTGTGGCGATCTATTTGGACAGTTTACATTGTTAGATGCAGTAGAAGATGGAATATTTAAGATTGCGAATGCGTCAAATAAACTAGAGGGTTTAACAGTTGTGGTTGGTGCACCGTTACGTTTTGAAAACCATTTATATAACTGTGCAGTATACATCTCAGAAGGTGTCATTGTAGGTATTGTGCCAAAGATCAATCTTCCGACATATAGCGAGTTCTATGAAGAGTAGATGGTTTACAAGTGGTAAGAATATCGCTACCAAATGATTCAATTAGGGTGATGAGTTTATCCCATTTGGCAGAAACATACTTGCATGTGATAGTCGTAGTGGAGTTATCGTCGGTCTAGATATCTGTGAAGATTTATGGGTGCCTGATAAGCCAAGTACGCATGCATGTCTTGCGGGTGCAAATATTATTGCGAATCTATCTGCTTCTGATGAAATCATTGGTAAGCAAGACTATCGTCGCACAATGGTAGTACAACAGAGCGCTAGTTGTTATTGTGCTTATCTTTATGTTTCTAGTGCAACGGATGAAAGTAGACAGACCTCGTATTCTCTGGTCATAGTATGATTGCCTGCAATGGACGTTTACTAACAGATTCCATCTTCCCAGAAGATACAAAGGTTGAAACTGTAGTCATTGATTTAGAGTCCATTGAAAAGAATCGTCGTCACCAGACAACATTTGATTTAGAAGAAAATCATGACGATTATGTATATGTTGATGTTTCTATTAAACCAATTTGTAATCAAGATGAAATTACAATAGATGATCTAGTTGATGCATTACGTAAGGGAAGACTAGCAGTCAACCGTAATCCATTTGTGCCAGTTGATGATGAAGAGCGTGGTCGACGTTGTATGAAAATCTTAGAGATTCAAGCAAATGGTTTAGCAACACGTGTTCGTTCCACGGGAATTAAAAATCTTGTGATTGGTATCTCAGGTGGTTTGGATAGTACACTTGCATTACTTGTATGTCATCAAGCAAGAAAACTGAGTGATGAATATCCATATTGTTGCTATACATTACTAAACCATGGGAATACAACTTCACACTTATAACAATGCTTTTAGATTTAATGCGTGCATTAGATGTAGAGATGCATGAAGTTGCGATTGAGAGATGTGCAAAAGCACACCTGAAACGAGATTGGCCATCCGGGTGAGTTATCAAGCGTGAAGGTGATACAACCACGAAAATGCACAGCTCGTATGCGTACCCACATCCTGATGGATGCCGCAAACATGGCAAAATGGACTCGTAGTTGGAACAGGAGATCTTTCTGAACTAGCACTCTGATGGTGTACATACAATGGTGATCACATGTCCATGTATGCGGTAAACGCATCTGTTCCAAAGACACGTGTAGGCAATATATCTGTAAAAGCATATGCATATTCTGCAACCAAGAAGACCTCAAAGAGAATACTCTTGAAAGATCTGTGATACACCAATCTACCAGAACTAACACCGCATGACGAAAATGGTAAGATTGCTCAGAAGACGGAAGATAAGATTGGTAAATATGATCTTAATGACTTCTTCTATACTATGTGTTACGCTATGGCTATTCACCAGAAAAGATGATGGTTCTAGCACTCAACAGCATATCCAGAGTTAGAGAAAGAAAATGTACGTGAAGCAATGTTACGCTTCTTTCAAGCGCTTCATTGATCAACAATTCAAACGTAGTTGCTTACCAGATGATCTGCAAAGGCTGGTTCAGTTTACACTTTCCAAGAGGAGATTACGTGTGCCACATCGGATGCTAGTATGAGCTTTGGGATTTAGAACAAGTTAAGAAAAGCTTAGGTTACTTCCAAAATGGGAGTAACTTTTTCATAATGAGAATATACAAGAAAGACGAAAGCATATTTCACAATTTTGCAGCAGGATTTCATAATAAAATTACCAAGAAGAAGATTACTAGAGGGAGAATTTAATCTTCACACTTTGTTCATACAATCATTGGAGGAATAATAAAATGAAAAATGTATTTATGCTATTCAGCCTCAATACTATTTTAGTGCCTTCATCTAGCATCATTTCAGCGTAATGCATGTACCGGTGTCATTATCGGTGGCGATTTAACAGAAGATGGTAGTAGCAATTTTTGGACGTACAGAGACTTAGAAGCTCGATCATAATAAGGTGTACAGTCCACTGAGCAGGAGACATAAAGCTAGAGTGAAACTATCAAGGACGTTTCTGTAGATCCAGATAGGGGGTGTTCTCTACATTTGCACATGATTCTTATCGCCATACATCCGTCAGCGATACAACACCAGAATATGGTAATTTTGACGAAACAGGATTTAATGAGAAAGGCTTAATTGCCGGATATGACGGTTTCCGCTAGTGCAAATGATGATGAGTATTGGCTGTAGATCCATACCTAGATGGTACTAGATACAACAAAGCCGATTGGTATTACAGAAGCTATCATTACCACAGCAGTATTAGGCAGTTGTGACAATGCCAAGACAAACGGATTTGAATTGTCACAAGAAGTCGCAACAAAGGGCGCTGGAGAAGAGAATGGTCTGGTCGTAGGTGACCATAATGAACTGGTATATGGAAATTTATACCGGACACCGAGTTTGTGGCGATGCGTTATCCACGTGATAAGTATTCCGTATTCCTAACTCATTCATAGTTTAAATGAATGTAGATTAACCGTAGGAGAAGAAAAGGAAAACTATAACATTTCAGAAGATGGAAATTATATCTATTCCAAGGATATCTTTAAAGTCGCAACAGATGCTAAAACATTCAAGGAGATGAATTAACTCGTACTATCGATTTATATTCTTCTTATGCATTACCTGAATTATCTGAAAGTACTGAATCACGCGTATGTTCTGGTATTAAGCAATTCAATCCGGATGCGAAGTTTGAAGGTGATGTATATCCATTTTACAGACAACTTCAAAGAAGATTACATTAGCAGATGCAATAGCATTTTACACGTAAAACCGTTTGGAAACCATTAACGAAGTAGCAGATGACTTAGGTCGTGGAAACCTATATCCAATTGGTAACCGTAACACAATGGAAGCACATATCTATCATCTTCCTGCAAACGCAAACGAAGAATATCCAGGAACAATGTGGTTAGATTAGGTTCTCCATTAACTTCACCATATGTCAGGCATACTATCCAAATCAAAATTTCGGTATTGCTGAGGCATAGAATGAAAAACAATGAATTTAATGAAGATTCTGTATATTGGTTAGCAATGGATACAGTATTCGCGATTGAATACAATCGCGATGACCCTCAACCAATCGCTACTAAAAAGATTGAAGCACTCGAAAGTGAAGAATTAAAAACGCTGTAACAACAATGTTAACAGCAGACAAACAACTACAAGAAACTATGAAAGGATGCGACAAAGGCATATGGAGACAATGAAGGAAATCCAGTGGAAAATCCTCGAGAAGTTTAGGTATATCAAGAAAATGACTATAATAAGGTTTCTTTGGGGAAACGTGCTACAGCTGCTTTTCAAAAACAAGTACTCAGTTCAAAAGATAGTGCAGATACAGGAATGAAGTTAAGTGTGAGCTCAGCGAAGATATGATGTCTGGAGACTCAATGTGTAGCACAGATCACTAGTAAAATCCCAGTTGAAGAAGTAAAACAAGACTTAACATGATTCTGTCCCTACATCAGCGATTCAAGGAAAGCCTACATTTACAGATGGCACAAATGAAGTACTGCTGAAGTAAAGGATGATAAGTATGTATTACCACAAAGGCAACACATATTGCATATACAGTATCTGAGAAAGTACAGAAGCTGCTACGAAACTGAAACTGAGAAAGCCTAGACAACTGCAGTCAGTCAGTGCTACTTGTTTGGAGCAGTCATTAGTAGCACTAGCTGCACAAGTTACGTCAGAAAGAAAGTACGTTAATCATGAAAAAGTCAGAGACGAATGGTCTGACTTTTCATTGGTCATCAAAAGTAATGATAATCAATCCATGAAAACTTTAATTTGGGACTCCTAATTTGGGCAATTTTAGATGATTTACAATTGTGCCTATCGACTGAAAATGAAATGCTGAAGAAAAGGGGATGGAGAAGTATCCTGTCACAAAGCAGGACTACCTCAATACATTTATCGTCCCAGTTATATTACTATTACCATATTGGTTATACATTTGATACAGAAAGTTACGAGGAAGCATCTCTTAATCAATCAAGAATATGACCGTCGCTTTGATGAGTGTTCTTTGATGGATGATTTTATTTCTACGGTGAAAAGGCAATAGAACTCGGATATCGTAATGTCATTCTATCCGCATCTCGGCATGATAAACTTGTAGAGCAGTGTAAATTACTAGGAATTGATCAATACTTTGAAGAAATACTGAGGAATTGATACTATGCTTACGGCTTCAAAAAGTCGAGATGGCAAAGATTGGATGGAGAGAGTGATGGTGAACCATCTGAATGTAGGGCATATTGGTGATACTGTTCATGATAAAGAAGTTGCAGCCACTTGGTATCCATGATTGTGTGCTAATCGCAAATGGTCATCAATCCTATGAAGTTCTACGTAAAGTAACAGATAACGTTGTATATACATTAAAAGAGGTAACATTATGAAGTATTGCCCAGTGAGTAAGAAGTGTGGTGGATGTGCATACATCGATGTCCCATATGAAGAACAATTAAAAATGAAACGTGAAGAGATGCGTAAGATATTCCGTACCAAAGCGGTAGAACCGTTTCTTGGTATGAAAGATCCGTATCACTATCGTCATAAAATCTATGCAAGTTTTGCTAGAGATAAAAAGACAAATAGAATCTATGCAGGCATGTATGAAGAAAATAGCCATCGTAAAGTGCCGAGTGAGATGTGCTTGATTCAACATACACTTGCAAATGAGATTCTAACTACAATCTGTAAGTTAGCAGAATCTATGCGTATCGAAACTTATGATGAAGATAGCGGTAGGGGTACGTTACGTCATGCGTATATTCGTATCTCGAAAGCAACCAATGATGTTTTACTTGATGTTGTAATTGGCTCAAAGGGATTACCAAGTTCAAAGAACTTTGTAAACGCACTTGTTAAGAAATTTCCGCAGATTAAAACGATTATTCTGAATTTTAATCGTGCACGTACATCCATGATTCTTGGAAAAGATGAAAGAGTATTATACGGCCCAGGATATATCACTGACCGTATTGGTGGATTAGAGTTCCGCATCTCTTCAAAGTCATTCTATCAAGTTAATCCTGAACAAACAGAAGTTCTCTATCGTACAGCACTATCACTTGCCAAGATTAAAGATACTGATGTTGTATTAGATGCATGTTGTGGTATTGGGACAATCTCTTTACTGGCAGCTCAAACGGCAAAGCACGTGATTGGTGTTGAAATTAATCCACAAGCAATCCGAGATGCTAAAAACAATGCAAAGCACAACAAATTATTAAACACAGAATTCTATGCGGCAGATGCGGCAGAGTTTATTCAACGTATGGACACAAAAACCAAATGTAGTAATTCTAGATCCACCAAGATCTGGAATGACACTACCATTCATGCACAAACTAACACAACTTTCTCCAGATAGAGTGATATATATCTCTTGTAATCCATACACACAAGTTACAGATATCGAACCTCTTAAGAAAGCTGGATATCAGATTAAGAAAGATAGTGCCTGTGGATTTATTTTGGCTTTACCACCATGTGGAGGCAGTTACCCTTTTAGTTAAGTCAGTTGCTGACGCAAACTAAAAAGATGGTACTGCCCACGCGACCTCAATGAAGAAAACTTAGCCACTACACTGATCATGAACTTGTCACAAAGTTTTCTAGTGTTTATGGAATTATATAATTGGATTTATTTTTAAACAAAGACAAATTAGAATTTAGGGAAAAAATGATTTTGAAAACGTGAAAGGTTGATTCTTCGCTCATGGGAAGAAAGAGATGCCAATGATTTATTTCAATATGCCAGTAATCCAGATGTTGGTTCGATTGCAGGTTGGCCTGTACATACCAGTATTGAAAACAGCAAGGAGATTATAAAAAGTGTTTTTTTCCTCACTTGAGACAAACGCCGTAGTTTTAAAAGAAACAATGCAGCCAGTGGGTAGCATAGGATTGATGATCGGCTTTGCAAGTAATATAGGCATTCTGATACTGAGGGGAGGTTGGTTACTGGATAGGAGTTCCGTATTGGGGTCAGGGTCTTATACCAGAAGCAGTTCGTGAGATTATGAGACATGGATTTAATGACCTGAATCTGGAGAAAGTGTGGTACGATTATTTTGACAGCATTACAAAGTCAAAGAGAGTTCAGGAAAAATGTGGTTTCCGTTATCATCATACAAAAGAGAACGTTCCATGTGCATTGAAAGGTATTCTTCGCACAGAACACATAACCTTTCTATCAAAGGCAGAGTAGATTTCATTTAAGTAAATCCCAATTTAGCAAGATATGGTTAAATTCGAACTTTACAAGGAGGAATTTTTATGGATGTAATACAAGCGTTTCTTGATGGTGTTGCTATAGCGGCTATTTTTAACGGGGCGGTAGCTGCCTTGGTACTCATTAATCCAAGATTCTTTTTTGATTCTTATCCAAAGGCCATACAAAAGGCTGCACCCAAACAAATGACAAAACAGGAGAAGAAGATAAATGGGATATTAACCGTTTTTCATTGTTGGAAGTTGTTTTGCCTATTCGACAGCAAAGCGTTTTACACAAAGGATTACCGGTTTTTGAATTTGTTTTGGACGGGATATATTCAGTGGAGCATATTAAACTTAGGTGATTTTTTCTTGTTAGACTGTCTGTTATTTCAGGGAAAGTATAAGAACAAGATTGTGATCCCAGGAACAGAAGGACACAAGGATTATGAATTTAATAACTGGATGAAACATTTGGCAGTTGTTGAACATTTTCTAAAGGTTCCTTTCTTATTTATTCCGATTGTATCAGCAATTCAGGCTTTGTTTATTGGTTTTTTAGGAAAATAAATTTGCAGTTGATGAGATGATTGGTCTAATGGAAAATTAGAAGTAGTAGAATCAATTCAAAAAGTATGGAGGTATAGTATGTGGAATTTCTACCAATTTATATAACCTTATGCTATCGTTAAAAGGTTTATTGATATATTCCCACATACGAACGCAACTACTTGACATACTTGGTGTTCACTCGTTTCATAAAGAGTGCGTAACACTGCTTGTACGAGCTACGAAGTAGCGAAGTAGAAGCAGATGTACGTCCTATGCAAGGCACGCCCAAGAAAACGTGCAAGGCGAAGCTTGATTGGCTGCGTGCTACTGCAAACTGAAGTCTAACATATAGATATAATATAATTATTAAAATGGTGTAGACAAATTGAAATTTTTGGAGGTGCAGGGTTATGGCTTCAAGTAAACAATATTTAGATTTCATTTTAGAACAACTATCCGGGCTGGAAGAAATATCATATAGGTCAATGATGGGTGAATATATAATTTATTATCGTGAAAAATTGTTAGTGGAATTTATGATGATAGGTTTTTAGTGAAGCCTGTTAAATCTGCAATAGCATACATGCCAAATGCAAAGTACGAGTTACCATATGATGGAGCAAAGGAAATGCTATTGGTAGATGATGTTGACAACAAAGAATTTTTAAATAGCTTTATTTAATTCAATGTATGATGAGCTACACACATCAAAACTAAAGAAAAATAAATAATCAGATTTGAATTTGAGGAGGTGCTTTTTGTGTCAACAATTAAAATTGAAAACCCTCACTTTCTCATATTATGGCTATGTAAAACCTGTATTTGAAAAATGTATCATTTTCATTTGATACGAACTGGAAAAACAGGGCTAATAGGAAGAAACGGGGTTGGAAAAATCAACACTATTTAAGCTACTTCAAAACCAAGAAGTTTATCAAGGCAAAAATCAGCAAAAAGTGTTGACTTTTATTAAATTTCCACCCAATTTAAGTGATACTTCAAAATTAGGGATTGAGTTGTATAAAGAACTAATATCAGATGAGGAAGAATGGAAATTATTTAGAGAACTTAGTTTGCTAAATGTAGATGAGAGTCTTGTTTACAGAAAGTTTGAAACGCTTTCTAAAGGAGAACAAACAAAAATCCTTTTAGCTATTTTTGTTTTACAAGAAAAAGATGGTTTTTACTTATAGATGAACCAACAAACCATTTAGATATGGATGGAAGAAAAATTGTCAGTGAATATCTGAAAAGTAAAAAGGTTTTTGCTCATATCTCATGATAGAGATTTTTAGATGGCTGTATCAATCATGTTATTTCTATTAACAGGAATTCTATTGATGTCCAATCAGGAAATTTTACATCATGGTATGAAAAATAAATTGATGAAAGACCAATTTGAGATTAGTCAAAATGAGAAATTAAGAAAAAGATATCAAACGATTAAAAAGAAGCTGCAAGACAAAGTAAAATTTGGTCTGATAAAGTTGAAAATACTAAAAACGGTGTGAAAGTATCAGGGTGTAAAACCGGACAAGGGACATATAGGTCATCAGTCAGCTAAGATGATGAAAAATCTAAGAATTTGGAGAATAGACAAAATAAGGCAATAGAAGAAAAGCAGAGTTTACTAAAAGATATTGAAACAAAAGGAAAGTCTATTATTTCATCCAGCTACATCATTACAAAAATCCTCTAATATCGGTTAGAAATTTATCATTATGTTATGGAGAAAGACAGATATTAAGTAATATAAGTTTTAATATAAAGCAAGATGATATAGTGGTCATATATAGGTCAAAATGGTAGTGGAAAATCAACCTTGATTAAAATTTTATTAGGTTTAAATCATGAGTATTCAGGTGATGTAAAATTAGCAAGTAATTTAAAAATATCATATATTCCTCAAGATACATCCAATTTAACAGGTAGTCTAAATGAGTATATTCATAAGCAAGGTGTGGATGAAACATTGTGCAAAACAATTCTTAGAAAATTAGATTTTTGCAAGAGAATTATTTGAAATAGATATGAAAAACTATAGCGATGGACAAAAAGAAAGTTTTAATTGCTGTAAAGTTTATCAAAGTCAGCTCATATATTTGTTTGGGACGAACCATTAAATTATATAGATGTAATATCAAGAATACAGATTGAGGAAATTATAAAAGAAGCAAATCCTACACTCATATTTGTGGAACACGATAAGAGGTTTGTAGAAGATATAGCTAATAAAATAATACGATTATAAACTAAATAACAACTCCCGGTTTGTCGAGCTAATACCTTTTAACGATAACCTAAGCTATCGATAAAAGGTTCATGGATATGTTCCCACATACAGACAGGTTGACTTAACGTACTTAGTGTTTACTCGTTTAATGTTAAAACGGTAGTTTAAAGACTAGAAATTAGGTTAATGCACAGTGCTATTATTGGTTTAATATAACGGAGTAAACTTAACCTTTAGAATAATAAAGAGTTTCTTTCGTGGAGGAAAAATAATGTTAAAAAGTTGTAAAACCCGGAATTAGAAGATTTATGGTTCAGAGAGTCAATGATGGCAGATATAGAAACGATGTCATATAACGATGCTTTGGGAGGAACAATTCCTTTTCCGAAAGAAGACTGGGAAGAATGGTATACATTATGGGTAAGAAACTCAGGACAAGAAAGATACTATCGTTATTTAAAAGATGATGCCAATAAAAAGTCTTTTGTGGGTGAAATTTCATATCATTTTGATAAGCTAGTAATATCTACTTATGTGATGTAATTATAAAAGCTGAATTTAGGAGACAAGGATTTGGTACGCAAGGTATTCAACTTCTTTGTGAAACAGCTAAAAGCAAATGGAGTAAAAGCCTCTATGATGATATAGCTGCTGATAATCCTTCGACTCATTTATTTTTAAAAAAACGGTTTTTCAATTGAGTTTCAAAATGATGAAATTGTGATGGTAAAGACAGTATTATAAACTTCAATTTAATACAGATAGCTTATTTTCATCATTAGAGCTCAATAAATAAATTTTTTCTAAATGTAGGTATCAATTCTATTCTCGTCATTTATGTAGAGAATATCGTATTACTGACAAAAGAAGAGAAGGCAAGGGTATAGAAGAAAATGAATAAATTAGTTACGACAGATACAGTAAATACACAATACAAAAATCCAGATAAACTAAATATCCGTATTCGATTACATCAACTTTATTCTACAAATAAAGAAGGTTTTAATAATTGGATTGTAAAAGCATTATGACATTAAGAAGAGATCTTCAATTTTAGAACTCGGTTGTGGTACAGGTATTACTTGGAAAAGAACACACAAATTTACTTCAGGATTGTAATGAGGTTTATTTTACAGATTTATTTGAAGGGATGATTGAAGAAGCTAGATCTAATATTGAGAACATCCAAACATTCACTATGAAGTTGTGAATGCAGAAGAGTTATCATATGAAGATGAACGATTTGATATCGTCATAGCCAATATGATGTTGTATCATATTCAAATTTGGATAAGGCTGTATCAGAAATCAGAAGAGTATTAAAAATGATGGGATATTCTACTGTGCTGACGTATGGTGAAAATGGGGTAGAATCATTCATCAATCAGATATTAAACGTTCAAACAGAACGTCAACATACATTTACCTTACAAAATGGCAAAGACATACTTGAGTATCGGTTTTTCTAGTGTAGAGAAATTGGAGTATATAGATAAGTTACGCATTAGCAATCGTTCGGATTTAGTGGAATATATCCAATCATTTAAAAGAAATGAATGAGTGGCAAAATTACTCGGATGAAGAGTTATATAGACTAATTTCAATTATGAAAAAAACAAGGTGTTATAGAAATTCCAAAAAGAGTATGGAATGTTTGTATCTAGAAAGTAAGGAGATAGAGTGAATATGTTCTATCATGCATCGTGAGATTGAAGGCATAACGACTTTAGAACCACGTGTTTCTAACCATGAGATTCCTTTTAGTATACTTTTTCTACGAAGAGAGAAAATGTACTTGTTTATTTAAGCAATGCAATAGAAAAGTATTGTAAAGATAGTGGCTTTATCTATGATGGTAAATGGCAAAAATGGGGGCCTTACGGGTTTAATGAAGATGGTCGTCTAAGATTAGAAGAATATTACCCGAATGCATTAATTAATACGTATAAAGGTAGTTTCTGGATATAAACTTGAGTATTCCAGATGCAATAGCAAGTTCTGAAGAAGTGGATATAATAAATGTAGAATATATACCAGATGCATATGAGGCAATCTTACAAGCAGAAAAGATGGATTAATTACAGTTCTTCGCTATGAGGATCTATCAGAAAAACGTAAGAAGAGAATTATAGAAATTATCAAAGAGAATATAAAATCAATCAATCATTCCGATTACAGACACTTCCTTATAGAAACTTTCCAGATATTTTTAAAAGAACGAGTAGTATGAATGCTGATTGAATTTACTTTGCTTTGGGAATTATATTATCATCTGAGTAATAATATAGTTGACTTATACAATTTAATATAAGGAGAAAGATGAAGAAGTTTTATTTTTATTTCAGGCTTAGGGAAGTACCAAAGAATCAATTCAAGACTTTTGAAAAAGAGATGAATCAGTTCGGTTATGAAGTACAGTTTATTGATATACCAGGACAGTATTCAAACCGAGATGTGAAGATTCAAAAGCGAACAACATTTGATAGAGTGAGTTATCAAGTGAGATACCTGTTGGATCGAATGTGGTTGCTTTTTCGATGGGTGCTGATATAGCAATTCGTTATCATTCTTACTTGCAAGCAAGAAATCTTATCATTTTAGATGGAGGTATCATCAATTATGATTTGATGAATATAACGCTGAAGAAGATATTGCGATGACAAAATCCTACATTAAAGAAAAATCAGTTAGATATGAATGAGGAAACGATAGCTAAACTAACAAGTTTACTTCGAGAACAATATATTGATATCTTCCATGCTAGTTTGAATACGGAAACGTTATTACTATTATCGGATCATCCTGACTTTTGTATATCAATACAAGATGAATAAAAATTGAAGCTAACCACGACAGTATGAATCATATCAAAATTCAATTTATAAAGACACAAGCCATGAAATCTACGTTGAAAAACCAAAAAAGTAGTCAAAAGATATCATGGATTGGCTAGAAAAGAATGATGCCTTTATTCTAATGAAGATAGAATAAAGGTTTTTTTGAGTTTGAGCATATTAACAAAGAATTTAAATCAGGTGGTCTATAATCGTAAAGCAGAGAGGTATCTAATTATGAATAAGAAAGTAGAAAATATTATTATTGGTTTTGGTAAAGGCTGGTAAAACATTAGCAAATTACTTAGGTAATAAAGGTGAAAAACAATATTGGTTGAGAAGTCTTCAAATATGTATGGAGGCACATGTATCAATGTTGGATGTATTCCTTCTAAGTTTTTAGCGACTGCAGCTGATCGTAGAGGCTACAGCCAAGTAAGTAATGAAGAATATTATAAGAATGCAGTTATCAATAAGAAAGCATTGATTGCTAAACTCAACAAAGCTAACTATGACAAGGTTGCGATGAATAGTAACGTTGAAGTCATTGATGGACTTGCTTCATTCAAGGATGGACACACAGTAAGTATCCAGACAGCAAATGGAGTAGAGGAAGTATCTGCAGAACGTATCTTTATTAATACAGGTGCTAAACCATTTATTCCTTCTGTAGAGGCTTAGAAGTAGGTGAGAGAATTCATACAAGTGAAACTTTAATGAATCTAGAGGATTTCCCTAAGACATTAACAATTTTTAGGTAGTGGCTTCATTGGACTTGAATTTGCGAGCTACTATGCAAAAGTTTGGTACAAAGGTTACAGTTATTGACAAGGCAGAAAAAGTTGCTTGCTAGAGAAGATGATGATGTAGCAAACGCTGTATTTGAATCCTATAAGTCATTAGGTGTTGAATTTATCTTTAGTGCAGATACAAAGCGTGTTGAACAAGATGAGAATACAGTTACTCTATCTTATGAAGTAAATGGAGAAGCTAGTAAAATCTCTTCAGATGTATTACTTGTTGCGACAGGTAGAACTCCAAATACAAAAAGAACTCAATTTAGAAAATGCAGGTGTTGAAGTTTTCAGAACGTGGATTTGTGAATGTAAATGAACACCTACAAACAAACTAAACCACATATCTTTGCAATGGGTGATGTAAATGGTGAATACTGAGTTTACTTATATCTCTTTTAGATGACTATCGTATTGTAAAGAGCTATTTAGATGGTAGTGGCTCTTATACAAGAAATGATAGACAGCCAATTGCATTTTCTGCATTCTTACATCCAACTTATTCCAGAGTTGGTTTCAGTGAGAAGGAAGCTCGTCAGGCTGGATATAACATCAAGGTAGCCACATTACTGGTTACTGCAATTCCAAAGAGCTAAGATTCTTGGCAATCAAAACTGGTATTTATAAGGCAATTGTAGATGCAGATACAAATCAGATTTTAGGTATTGTATTATTTGGTGAAGAATCACATGAAGTAATCAATATCGTCGTAACTGCAATGATTGCCAAGCAACCATATACAGCACTTGCAAAATCAGATCTTCACACATCCAACAATGGCAGAAGCCTTAAATGATTTGTTTTGGTTTAATTAAGTAGCTTTTATTATTGAATATGTATTTTAACTATAGCTAATATGAGTTGGCTATAGTTTTTCTTCATATATATGTCAAATATAATTGACATATATATAAAAGATATGATAATTTATGATATATCAAATATATTTGACATTTATAGAGGTGAGTATGAATCGTGTAAAAGAATTTCGAGTCAAACTAAATATGTCTCAATTACAGTTATCTGAGAGATAGATGTATCAAGGCAAGCAATCAATATGATTGAAAATGATAAATATAATCCGAGTTTAGAACTATGTATTAAACTTGCAAAAAGCATTACACACAGATTTAAATTCTTATTTTGGAATACTACAACAGAGAACAAGAATGAAAAAGAATTTACAAATAGAATTTATTAAATATTTTTATGGTATCTCAACAGAATTAGATGAGTATGTAAAACAAGAATTATCTAACTTTGGAAACAATATGTATATGTTATTTAGTTTTTGGTATGATTGGTGGTTGGATTTTATCTATTTGCTTTTAATCAAGATTGTTTAACACCGATTCTATTGATCAGTTTTATTTATTCTCAGATTAAACAAGAAGCACTTATCATGAAACTAGGTTTTAAATAAGATGGAGGTTACTGCTAATGAGGTTGACTCTGCAAAGAAAAGGTTATTGAGAAGAATATTCTTACATGTCTTCATTTCTGGTATCATTGCGGCGATGGTGTTCCATGGATTAATTCATGGTGGATATATTATTTTTAAGGGTTTTGATCCTTCGAATAGCTTTTATGGTACCAGGTATAATAGGTGTATGTTGTTGCAATTGTCCTTACTGCATTCATAATTTACTATAGTAATTTAAAAATATTATTGTGGTAGGAATAATACATTACTATACATGCATGTATGTATATCTTTGTTTTGAAAGATATACTGAATTTCGATAGAATGACAACGATAGGGGAATTGGATAGCATATGTTTTATATATCAGTCATATTACTAGCTGCTCTGATAGCGGTTCAGATAGCAAAGAAGTCCGGGATTCCTTCTTTGATGTTGTTCTTGTCTCTAGGTATCATAAGTAGTCTTATTGGATATAAGTTTGATGATTATCAGTTTGCAGAAAACTTCTCCAAAAATAGCACTACTAATCATCATCTTCTATGGTGGTTTTGGTACAAACTGGAAAGCTGGAAGAACTGTTGTAATCGAATCATTAATTCTATCCACATTGGGAGTCATCTTTACGTCATTACTGACGGGAACGTTAATTCACTTTATTCTTCGTTTTGGCTGGATAGAGAGTCTCTTAATAGGTTCCATCATTGGCTCTACGGATTATGCTTCAGTATCAAATATCCTCTCTTCGAAGAATTTGAATTTAAAATACAATACAGCATCTCTTTTAGAACTTGAAAAGTGGATCAAACGACCCAATGGCGTTTACACTTACTTGTATCTTCTTAGGTTTAATCAAAGAGGAACAGATTTCTATTGGCACAATGTTATTCTTCCAAATATTCTGGGGTATTCTTATTGGTGTAATCGTTGCTTATGTTGTTCGTAAATTCATGGAGTATACTGACCTTCAAAAAAGTGGATTTATTACCGTCTTTATCATTGCGGTTGTATTATTAGCTTTCTCAATTAGTGAACTCTTAAATGGGAATGGATACTTAACGGTGTATATTCTGGGTTTGATTTTAGGGAATCAAGTATTTATTGCAAAGAAAGAGGTAACGTTCTTCTTTGATGGTGTATCTAACATTATGAATATCCTGTTATTCTTTATCTTAGGGTTACTAGCGACACCTTCACATATTTTAGTGAACTTATTCTTTGCGATTGTTATTGCAATTGTGCTTATCTTTATTGTTAGACCAATCGTAGTATTTGGACTAATGTTGCCATTTGATTTGAAATTAAATCAAAAGTGGCTAGTATCTTGGGGAGGACTTCGTGGCGCAGCTGCGATTGCCTTTGCAATTATGGTGGTAAACCAGTATAAATCAAGTTCTGTGGATATCTTCCATATTGTCTTTGGAGTCTGTTTAATATCATCACTCATACAAGGTTCTTCTATGAAGTGGATAACAGAGAAAACTACACATGATTGATCCTCGTAATGAAGTGTTAAGAACATTTAATTACTATGTAGGAAAAAGGAAATATTACATTTGTAAAAAGTCAGTGGTTGATGAAGGTGGCATACTCGCACATAGACAGATTAAAGATATTTCTTTAGATAAGCACTTAATCATTGCAAAAGGTAATTCGAGATGAGAAACCATTAGTTCCTAATGGAAGTCTTGTATTACAAACCAAATGATATTATTGTTTGGAGTGGAGAAGAGTACTTTTGATCCAAATGGACAAGATCTCATAGAATTTACAGTGATAGAACATCATGCATGGAATCATAAATATATTCATGATTTAAATCTACCAGACAATAAGTTGATTATCTCAATTAATCAGAAATGATGAAATTATACCAGCAACAGGTAATACGCTAATTCAAACGGAAGATCGTGTATTGTTATTTAAAGGAAAAGAATACAAAATAGAAAATGACTCTATTTATCTTCAAAAAAGGGGATGTACAAGTCATTTCTGATATGTACTGAATTAACATATCTGAATGTACTGATGAATGTATATGTGATACTCGTTATATGGAGACCAATTATGAAATTTAAATTAGAAAATGTAGAATCTGAAAAAGCTAAAGAAATAGTAAATTTAATCCGTGAATATAATAGTTCTAATAGGGAGTCGTCAAAAAGTGAACTGCTTAATATTTATATGGAAGATGAACAGGGTAACATATTAGCGGGAATGGTAGCAGAGACATTTGAAATTGGCTAGAGATTGAATATTTGTATGTTAGAGATGATTTCAGAGGGAAAGGTATAGGCTCGAAAATTTTAGAAAAGGCAGAAAAAGAGTCTAAAAGTAGAGGGTGTAAATATTCGTTTGTTAATACATTTAACTTTCAATCACCAAACTTTTATAAAAAGCATGGTTATAAAGAGGTATTCGATTGAACGAATATCCGTATACAGGAGAGCGATACTACTATACAAAAAGTATTGTGATTTGAAATTATACTTGAAATGGGAATCGTTTAGAGTGATATTTATTACAAGACAATCCTAATGCGCTATTGGGACTATTATGCAGAAACTAAATAGAGATTGTAATTTTCATGTTTTATAGATTGGAAAAATCTTTTTGAATATTTCAAATAACATATCTCAAAATGAAACGTTATATCTATATTTTGTGAATCAAAATCACTAAACTAGTTAAAAAGCTGTAAGAGTAAAAATTTGTAAATTACAAGATATAACAGATTGTTTTTCTGTAAAGAGGATGTTGTTTTTCGCTAGTTAATGCTTTCACGAAAAGAAATATAAAAACCAAAAAAGCATTATATTGTTAACGTTAAATGATTTTTGACACCTTAAGTGAAAACCCAAAAAATAAACTAGTCTTCATCTTTATAAAGTAGTATGATAATTCTTTTTGATTCTCTGCAGTTGAGGATTGTCTGTAGTACGTGAAGATACAATCTTACAATGAATGACTTTTTCCATATCTGATGATAAACACTTCTTCTGTAAATACATTAATACGAACATTTACTTCTGTATTTGATTTTATGAAATATGGCTTTCCATCATCAGTAACAGGAGCGTTATAATTCTTCTGGAATGAAAAATATTCCATTATTGATTTTACGTATATATCGTAGGTAAAATATCTCGCTAAGATTGACTTCGATAGGCATGAAAGCTGAATGTGGATCAATTGGGTTTCTAGCGAATTTTTGATTGAGATACTTGCGATATGTAGTATTAAACCATACATTCAATTCGTCATAGTCCTTGATTCCAAAACGCTTAATATCATTTGGTAATCTGCTCTGACAGGTCCCGTTGTATCGTTCGATTCTTCCTTTGGCTTGTGGAGACCCTGCAAATATCATTCTGATACCTAGGTCATTCATCATTTGACCAAATTGAGTCAGTTCTCCAGTCTTATTGTGAAATATCGTATGACGATCTGAATAAAGCGTTGAGGGAACACCATATTCTTTTAAACAGATACTTTATCATATGACAATAGAACATCAGAAGTAGCGTCATCAACTGCTAAATGTAATGTCCACATTTCACCGCTACCAAACCAGTCAAAAGGAGTGCCATCAATCTGCACAAGAAAACCAGACTTTGTGGAAGGTACACGTATCAGATGAATCGAATGATTTGTTTTTAATGCATGACGCATATGTGGAGATGACCAGCCCTCAGTGATAAAGAGATTGCGAAACCAAGAAAGGCTACGCAGATGTAGTCCAAATGAAGAGACGATATCTTGTTTATTTGGATTCATGTAAAAATCTTCGATAAAGATATCTCTAAATTGTGCTATTGTGATGACGGGATACTGTAGCTTAAGATTACGTATAAAGTTGATTTCTTGGTCGGAAGCAGCCTTATGAGATTTCTTACCTGCATTGCCGTGCAGGAGAATGGATACGGTATCCTTTTTCTCTAGAATGGCCTTCATGATACGAATGAGAGAGGACTTGGACAGATGAGTCAAATTAGAGATTTCTTCATATGTCCACAACATTTCATTAGATAGTTTTTCACGTAACAGACGGATTGCGAGTTCTTTATTTTTCTTTTCTTTCAAAGTAAAACACCTCCTATGTTTATCATGAAGATATATAAATTATGCACATATCCAAGGTGTCAAAAATCATCTTAAGAAATTGTTAATCTTTTCTAGATATTATATGATGTTAGGGAATAGGAATGAAAAAGCTATTTTTGTAGTTGTATATGATGAAAAGATTGATTTCATCTATTTGTTTTTTGAGTATAGCCAGGACATTTCATACTATATTTGAGGGGAAAGGTTGGTTTTAAAAATGTTTAGAAAGAAATCGTTATTTTTCAGTTTTACTAGCACTTATGATTTCGCTTTCTATGTTTTCCGATTTTTAAATTGGATGCACATGCTGCGACAGTAAATGCAAAGTACGATTGCTGAGCTTCAACAAGCAATTAATGATGCTGCGGAAGCTACAGAAATTGTTTTTAACTGCAGATATGCAATTAACTGCTACAGTTACAGTTCCTGCAGAAAGGATATCACTTTAAAGGGTGGTGTTACTCTTACAAGAACTAGTTCTTCAATTGCATTTGATATCAAAGAAGGCGCAAGTCTTACTTGGGAAGACATTATTCTTGATGGTAATGCAAAGGACACCAACTACAAGAGCGCTGTAATTAACAACCAAGGTAAATTAACCATTAATGGCGGTGAAGTTAAGAATATTAACTCAACATTGCCAATGGTAGGTATTGTAACAGCTAAAGGTCCAAATGCAGTGCTTACAATGAACGGCGGATCAATTCATGATAACTACATGAGCAACCAGTTTACGAATGTTGTTAAAATTACAGAGGGTGCTTCCTTCTTTATGAATGGTGGAGACATTTCAAACAATACTCTAGAACATGGCGGAAGTAGTGTCCTAAATGCAGCGGTTGGTGTTGAAGGTATCAAGGGAAACTCTACTATGGAGATGACAGGTGGCACGATTACAGGTAATACTGCAGAATATGGTGGTATTCTTGTTGGAACATATAGTACAAACTATACAAGGAGTGAAAACTGGAGCAATCCAGCATATCTCTATTCTACGGGTACGCTAAAACTAAATGGTGGTACTATCTCTAATAATACGGCTGCTACACTAGGTGGTGGTATTGCGGTAAATGGTACTGGTAAGTTAATTATGGACGGCGGTACAATCAGTGGTAATAAGCTCCTTTTGGTGGAGGTATTGGTGTCAATGACTACTTGACTTCTTCTGATATAGGTACCTCTACCGAAGAAGCGCGGTGGAGAAGCTTCTTCCCAGCTGCTGCAACGATCAATGGTGGTCTTATTACTGGTAACGAAGCTACTATGACTGCGGTTACAACTCAAATTTCAGATCCGAATGCTGAAAACGGTGTTGGTGGAGGACTCTACGTAGCTTCTAAGGAAGTCTATGTTAATGGTGGTAAATTTACTAATAACACTGCTGGTAAGCAAGGTGGCGGTATCTATGTAGCATCTGTTCCATATGTATTGAAGATGGGTAAGACTCTTGTTACAGAAAATACAGCTACTAAGATTGGTGGTGGTTTGTGGTTATGTCCAACAGGTAGTGCTACAACAGCTGTTACAAACGGTGCATCATTCTTTGATAACGTAGCAGGTACAGGCGCTGAAAATAACGATACAGGATCTGCAGGTGATGATGTGGCTTCCATTAATAAGAATGACCCTCATACACAGAAATTAATACTTTCTAATAATGGTCTAGGTAATTGGTTAGTACACTGGTACGAAGATGGAAAGATTGACAATGCATATTTAGGTAACTCAGATGGTAGCGCAAGATATCCAAGTACAGTGAGTCCAGTTGTAGATAGAGGGACTCTTGATGGAATCACAGATAAGATTGCTCTTAAAGCTATCGTTTCTAATGAAGGAAAGGCTGCAGCTAGAAATCTAGCTGAGGTTGTAGTAACAGGTAACTCTGCACCTCGTGGAGGAGGAATTGGTTCCAACGGTATGGTAGCATTCGGTACAGATCCAGTTAACTATGATAAGGTTGACCTAACAGTTTCCAAGAAGTGGGAAGTAACAAATACAAGTCATGTAACATCTGTTACTGTTGGATTATTTAGAATTACTAAAGCTAACTTTGATGCAGTTGCATTAACAAATGCAGATGGAAGATCACTTGATACAACAGGTATGAGTGAAAGCGAAATCTTCCAGGCAAAGGTTGATAGATTAATGACTTCTGGTGCTGCTACATTTGCTACAGATTGACCAGGTTGCTTTGAGTAATGCAAACGACTGGAAGTTCAAGTTCGTAGACCTACTCAAGTACGACATGGTTAACGATGCTCAGGACACAACAAATCCAAATATCTACTTTACAAGAGAAATGGATACAGACGGAAACTGGGTAGCAAATGAAGCAAATGCTATTTTTGGAACACAGTTGATTAAAGCAAGCTACGAAGCTACTGCAAAATGCTGATGGCGTATATGACCAAGAAATTAGTAACAACGAAGTTCAATTCAGAAATATTGAAGTTACTAAGAAGTGGGTTGGTGGTAGTGCAAATCAAGTAGAAGTACAGTTGTATAAAGATGGTGTAGCGGAAGGTGCTCCAGTAACTTTAAATGCCGCAAACAACTGGACAACAACATTTACAAATCTTCCTGTAAGAGATGCTGGTAGAACTGTCGATAATCTTTACGAAGTATGTGAAGTTGGTGAAACTGGTAATATCATCACAATCGATGGTGCGAAGTACCGGGTTACTTATGGGTTGATTGACGCGAATGGTAAGATGGAAATTACAAATAAGAAAGAACCTGAACCAACACCAAGTGTTGAAACAAGTGATTCAAGTAATTTACCACTCTTTGGAACAATCCTAATGATGTCATTATTGGTTACAGCATATGTTGCTAAGAAAGAGAGCATCAATTCTAGGTTAATAAATGTGAAAAGGTATACACTTTATAACGTGTATGCCTTTTGTTTAGCTTTTATTCAATATGATTAAGATTATGTAAGTCGATATAAGATTCACTATATTGAAAATGAAATATGGAAGTAAAAATAGAGAGATGAGTATACTCATCTTCTATTCATCATAATGTTTCAATAAATTCGGATCTCCAAAATCTTTGGGGGACTAAACTTTGAGGGACCACTTTGGGGACAGGTAATTTTAAAAATTTAAGGGATGATTTCCTAGTGGATTTCATCCCTTTTTCCATTTTCCTTATCATAAAAGATGTTCAATGTCTTTTTATAAGGAGGTTCTATGGATAAAGATATTTTACAACTTTTTAGTATTTCTGACTCTGACATTGTCATCAGTGATTATTCTGAACTTGGTAACTGTAAATATATTACAGTAGAAAAGAAAGCCTAGCGATACTCATACGTGTCCTGAATGTGGATGTAATATGAGATCCAAAAGGTATATATACTCGCAGGATAAAACACTCCATTCTTCAGGGAATTGGAAATCTCATAATTAATCTAAGACAGAAAAAATGGCACTGTCCTAACTGCAATCATTACGAAAGAGACTCTTTTGGTTTTGTGGAGCCATACAAACAGACAACCACTCTGATGCCCTATATGATTATTAATGAACTTAAGGACATCAATATGACAGCCACTGAGGTAGCCTTACGTTACAACGTATCAGATACCTATGTACACAATACATTTATGCGTTATGTCAATTTACCTCGCCTACCATTAACAGACATTATCGCAATAGACGAGGTTTATTTAAACTTTGACCATAAAAACCGATATGCCTTGGTCATAATGGATTTTAGGACAAGTCAAATTCTAGACATACTTCCAAACCGTAATAAAGATACACTGACAAGCTACTTTAATTCCATTTCAAAAGATGAACGAGATGCGGTCAAATACATTGTTAGTGATATGTATAATGCATATCTAAATCTACCACGATCATTCTTTAAAAACGCTATATCCATCGTTGATTCATTTCACGTCATCCAATGGATCAATAATAAAATAAACATATATATCAATACCGTTAAGAAAAAAATATCAGAAAGAAAACGATGAACTATTAGAGAAAGAAAACTATGAAAACAATCGTAATTATCAAACTAAAAAAAGACTCCAGAGAAGTATACATCTTAAAGAACTTTAAATGGGTCCTACTATCAAATATTGATAATATCCATTATTCATTCAAAAGGTTTAAGAACAATTTTTTTAAATCAGTATCTAGATACCTACCAAAAAGAAAAATCTATTCCTTTCTCTAGATTCAAACTTCAAAGAAATCAGAGAACTAAAAAGAAAAAAATATTTCTTTTTAATAATGAATATATCGGTGATTCTATTCACGCTGAACAAGCTCTCAGATAGTCTGATAAAGAATACAGCTCATCCCATTTAAAAATGTTCAGAGAATTTTTCTGGTCTATTAAAAGAAATACAAATACCCGATACTCGCTGCCATTTACAACTATAACTACGGTAAATATAGATGGTGAAGTCGAAATGATTAGAAGGATTTCTAATGGCCCTATGGAATCCTTTAATAATAAGCCTAAAGATTTAAAACGAAATTCAAATGGAGTTGCCAATTTTGAATACACAAGAAATAGATTACTTTGGACAACACGTGAAGCTCCCTCTATATTAGCTATCCCTAGGGATTTAAAAGCCATTCATAAAGATGGAAAAATTCGTGGACATTATAAGAAAGGTATTGAAAAAGAACACTAGATTTTGATGTCTAGTGTTCTCCTGAATTCATGGGTTGTCCCCCAAAGTGGTCCCCCAAAGTGTTGGCTAGTCCCCAAAGTTTTTGGAGACCCATAAATTCTTCTTCACTTTTTGCGTGTGGTGTGTAAAGTGAGAAGGTTTTGCGTCTTCTTCTGGATATCCCACTGGGAAGATAGCAATCAAGTGATAGGATTCCATCATTGGGAATACTTCTTTGATTTTCTCAGGTGAAAAGTTACCAATCCAAGTCGTAGCTAGACCTTCATCTTGAATTGCAAGCATGATATGTGTTGCCACAATGCTTGCATCTACGTCCCGCAAAATTCATAGAATCTTCTTCGCGTACCCATCCTTGGCTTGCATTACTACCAACGATGAAACATGCAGGGGACGTGTGTAGGAATTTCTGTTGTGTTACGGACTTTATCTTTTCAAGTGCTTCTGGTGATTGAATCAACCAAACTTTTAGTGGTTGGAAGTTATGTGCAGTAGGTGCGGCGATAGCTGCTTGTTTGATAGCTTCTAACTTCTCGGATTCGATAGGTCTAGAAGAAATCTTACGACATGAATACCGTTTTTTCGCTAATGTTGTAAAGTTCATGAATCCTCCTTATCCAGAGTTTCTTAATCCAGTTGCGATACCGTTGATGGTAACGTGGATTGTCTTTTCTAGTTCTTCTGTGTATTGTCCTTGGCGAATACGTTTAATCAGTTCAATCTGAATGTAATTTAGAATATCGAAGTAAGAAGACGATAGTCTAAGCTTCCTCTTAATGCCAGGTAAATCTTGGATGAGTTCATTATGATTTTTCAATCTGTAATAAGACTTTCTTTGTGAGTTTCCATTCATCTTCAATGCGATCAAATACCGAGCGAGTTTCTTCATCTTCACAAAGATTGCTGTATTGTCTAGCAATATCCATATTTGACTTTGATAGCACCCATGTCTGCGTTCTCTAATAAGGATTTGAAGAATAGCCATGTTTGATACATCTGTTGTAACTTTGCTAGGGTTTTCTTGTGGGTTTTGGTCGATATATTGTTGCATGGCTGAACCGATACCATACCATCCTGGTAACATGATTCGATTCTGAGACCATGAGAATACCCATGGGATTGCACGTAAGCCATTGATATCTGTAATTGTTTTACGCGCTGCTGGACGAGAACCAATATTTAAACTAGAGATTTCTTTGATTGGACTTTGCCAGAAAAGTATGGATAGAAGTGTGGGTTATTAAATACTAAATCACGATAGATTATATTTGAATTTTCTACAATTGGATCCATGATGGTGTAATATTCACGTAATGTTTCTTTTTGCTTAATACCATTGGATTAACCATACGGTTTAAAGTAGATGATATCAACATCTCTAGAATTGTAGTAATGCTGAGTCTCGGTTACTGTATTTATTACCGATAACTTCTCCTTGTTCGGTTAAACGTATACGGTCTTTGATAGATCCGAATGGTTGAGAAGTAATCGCATCATAGGATGATTACCACCACGGCCAACTGTTCCACCACGACCATGGAAGAAGGTAATCTTTACACACACTCATCACCAATGGCAGATAGTTCTCGTTGTGCCTTGTATAAGTACCAACCAGAGGATAGGTATCCTCCATCTTTATTGGAATCAGAGTATCCAAGCATAATCTCTGGTAGAATTTTTGGTCATTTAGCCACTTTCTAACAAGAGGATATGTAAGTATGTACGCATGATTTCGTTTGCGTTTTGTAAGTCTTCAATTGTTTCGAAGATTGGAACAATCTGCATACGACTATGTTCGCTATCCAGTAAGCCTACTTCTTTGAGCAAGATCGCTAATTCAAACATATCAGAGATACTTTCGGAGTGAGAAATGATATGCTGACGAATGACATTCTGCCCATACAGTCATCTCAGTTCTCTTGCGGTTTTTGAAGATTGCAAGTTCCTTAGATAATTGTTCTGATTTTGGTGCGTGTGTTGCGGATAAGATACGTGGGTCATTATTTAATAGATCCAGTAGTAGTGTACACTTTCTTTTTCTTCGTCAAGACTACTATAGTCTTGTTCGATATTTGCTGACTTCAACAACTCTGCAACGCATGCTTCTAAGACACTAGAGTCTTGACGCATATCAATACTTGCAAGATAGAAACCGAAAGATTTCTGTAGCCTGTAATACTTCATTAAAGCTACCAGTTGTTAGAATTGCATCATCTCGTTGTCAATAAAGGATTTTTAATTGTAAGTAAATCATTCTGGAACTGTTCTACTGTTTCATAACATACTTCATGAGTTGTGTTCTGTGTAAAGTTGTTATAAGTGTTTTTGTAGTCTTTCTAATATATAGTGAAATGCTTTTTACGATATGGTTCTTTCTCACGATAGACAGATGTATCGCTTGAAAGGGCAGCCATCTTTTCGACATCTAGAGAAACATGAGAGATACTAGATGAAACTGCATAGTAGAAATACATTTCTTCAATCTTACGAATGTAATAATTTAAGATTACTTCTGCTTGTGTAGTAGAAATTTCTAATGTTTCTGCGGTAACAAATGGATTTCATCACGGTCACCACCAATCCACATACCCATTGTAATAGGGTGTGGCACTGACATCAATGCTAGTGTTTTGCGGCTTCTCTGCGGTATTGTGCAGTTAAGGCTGTGATAGCTGGAATTAAAGAAGTATTGTAATAGTCAGTCACATTACGGATTTCGTTTTTACCTTTAACTTCTTTCACGGATCATGTCCCGTTTCATTATCAGTTCAATTAAACGGTGAAGGTTATCATTCCATTTTCGTTTATTGATTGAGCCTTCCTTGCAATCGCGGTCTTTCCGTAATAAATGATGGATTTCATTTGTTAGATCCAACATGGTTACGTTGTACTTGTGTAGGGGTGTGCGGTTAGCACTGGTACTACATTTAAGTTCTCTAGATTTTCCTTGCATGTTCACTCTTTGCGATAATATTCATCTGAGTGGAATTTTACCTAAATAATCTTGATCAATATTATTTTGTAGGTTGACTTGGTATGCTAGGTCTACGTCTTCTGTAATATTGATTAATAAAGGTAGAACAGAGAAATATCTAGAGATGATATCTAAATCCTCATTGGATAATGAGGGTAATCAAATCTGTTAACTTATCGTATTCATGATTTGCGGATAAATTTGAAAGTTCATCAATGAGATGGAATTTATCAGAAGGAATCATATTCTGCGTTGCAGTATTCAAAAGATTTTTGAGTATTTGAATTTCTTCTTCAATAGCAGTGATATTATTACTGTTTTCTAACTTCAGTAACATGCTGATACCCTCCTTTATAACGATAGAATTATAGCATTATTCCTATTGAATGGTGATATGACTTGACGAAAAGCAATGAATTCCCATACCATTTGTTGTGCATGAAGCAGTATTTATGTAGCTACATACAGGCAAAAAGTAATACATTAGCGATAGTGCTAATGTATTTTGTTTCTGTAGAGATTAAGTGAAGATGTATTCAACTATGCAAAGGAATTTACAATGAAATATTTTATCAAGCGTTTATTGCGTACAATTCCTATTGTTGTAGGAGTTACGCTTATCACATTTAGTTTAATTTATCTTTCACCAAGTGATCCAGCATATGCATTTTCATCAAGCGAAAGTTCAGCAACGGAAGAGATGTTAGAACAGTTCCGTCATGAACATCACTTGGATGAACCATTCTTTGTTCAATATCAAAACTGGTGGGTTTCTTTCTTAAAAGGGGATTTAGGTACCTCTTATCAGGATGGTCGTCCTGTATCTGAAAAAATTATGAAATCTGCTCCGTATACAATCTCAATTGCAATTAATAGTATGATACTAACTTTACTTGTTTCGATACCGCTTGAATCTAGTGTGCATACCACGAACAATCAAGATTTTTCAAAGCTGATTGATGTGATAACACAGGTAGGGATATCAATTCCTACCTTTATAATCAGATTATTATTGTTGTATTTACTTTACTGTGTTCCATATCTTTCGTGTATTACCAAAGGATAGCACAGGTGTTATTATGCCTAGTCTAACTATCACGCTTGGTATGTCATTTCGTTATATCAAACAGATTCAAAGATTGCTAGTCGTGAGCTGAGAAGGACTATATCAAGGTTTGCGTGCTAGAGGTGTTGGTACAGTTTTCAATTCTGTTTTGTACAGTGCTTTGAGTACGATGGTTGAGTGATTACTTTAACTGCTGTTTCTTTTTGGAAGTCTTTTTAAGTGGTGTGGCAATTGAAACCATATTTAACTAGCCTGGTCTTGGAAAACTGTTGGTGGATGCGGTCATTAGTGAGGATATTCCAATTATTCAAGCTGTTATAGTGTGGCTTGTGCTTGCGTATGTTTTAATTAATTTATTGGCAGATGTACTCTATGGAATCTTTGATGCACGGATACGGTTAGGGTGGTGATAGTCGTGAAGCTTAATCGTAAACAGTGGATCTTGATTATCATGATTGCATGTTTATTATTGTGCAGTGTTTTGATGGAATTAATGTTACCGAAGATAATTTCGGAGTCAAATCTAGCTGTTCGTTTACAAGCACCTAGTATGCAACATTTCTTTGGAACAGATGCCTTTGGAAGAGATGTATTTGTACGTACAATTGTAGCTGCGAAACTTAGCATTCTATCTACGATAGTAATCGTAGTGGTTGCTGGAGGATTTGGCATCTTTGTCGGTATGATTAGCGGTTATATGGGTGGACTGTTAGATGAAGTACTTATGGCTATATGTGATTTATTCTTAGCATTTCCCCAAATGTTAATTGCGATTGCGATTGCAGGGATACTTGGTGGTGGCTTACATAATGCGATGATTGCCCTAGCAATTAGTGATTGGATGTTATTTGCTCGTTTGGCAAGATCTGCGACTCTAAAAGAGAAATCAGAACTATATGTAACTGCTGCTAAATTTGCAGGATTAAGTGATATCGAAATACTATTGAGACATATCTTACCGAATATTCGAAATGTAATGATAGTGACATTGACGTTAAACTTTGCGAATATGTTATTGTCACTTGCAGGGCTTAGCTTTTTAGGCATTGGGTAAAAGTACCAACGCCAGAATGGGGCTCTATGATTAGTGAAGGAAGACAATATTTAACATCCGCACCATGGTTTCTTTATTCCCATGTTTGTTTATCTTCATTACAGTATTTTTAATCAACCAGTTCGCAAAGACTTTCAATAATCAAGAGGAACGAAAATGAAACGATGGACTAAAGTATTGTGTATATCTATGACATTAGCCTTGTCTGCATGTACACAACACCAAAAATAGATGAAACAGCTAATCATACTATCCGCATTGGTACAGAGCAGTTTACTGCATCATTGGATTCAACTTTAGAAATTGGAATGGGTGGTTCACCGTTCGATATGGTATTGGGAAACTTTTATTTAAAGTAGAGGATAACATGGAGATTATCCCATGAGCTTGTATCGAGCGCAGAAAACATTGACACACAGACATGGAAGTTAACTCTACGCAGAATATTAAGTTCTCAGATGGTACAACAATGGATGCGAAAAGTGTAGTAGATAATTTGCCATGTTGCACAGGAAAACGCAAGAGCTGCGTTCTTAAAAGATGCTGAATATGAAATAGATGGTAATTCAATCACAATAAAGACTGTAAAAACCACGTGCAACATTATTATCTGATTTAAGTGATCCAATGTTTGCAATATTGAATCTAAATTCTAAGGAAGATAGGGCTACGATGTCGATTGGGACTGGTACTATATACGGTGAAGACATTTACAGCTGATCAAGAAATTGTGCTTTGAGCCAAATACAAATTATTGGAATGGAACACCGAAATTAGACGAGATTACAGTTACAAAAGATGCTTGAGAAAAGAAACAGCAATTCTTGCACTAAGAATCATGAATTAGATGCATATACAGAGATGAATTCGGAGGAATTAAACAACTAAAAGGATACTGACGAATTTGATATTCATATGATTCCATCTAGCCGAGTATATTCTCTCTACATGAATACAGAAACTCTTTCAGATGTATCACTGCGGAAAAGCAATTGCCAAAAAGCAATTGATAAAGAATCGATCGCAAGTTACTTACTGGATGGCACAATGACTGCTACGGATGGATCAGTTTACAAGTGATTCCGAGTATGCATTACCAAGTTCGGATGAAACTTCTTATAATCAAGTGGAAAGCAAAAGCAAATCTTTAGAATCATTGGGTTATATAGATACAGATGGTGATGGGTATGTAGAAAAAGATGGTCAAAAACCTCTCTTACAATCGCTTACTATAAACGTCTATCACAAGAAGCGATTGCGACGGAATTGCAGTCCGCACTTAAGAAGATTGGAATTCACGCTGAACTTCAGCTGCATGAAGGCACAAAATATCTTGAGAATAAAAGAATATGATTTAGGGTTTTCTACTCCATGGTGACAATGCCTACAGGAGATCCTGCATATTACTCAAATGCGTTACTATCCGAAGGAGGTTCTGTGAATTATTCTGGATATGATAACCATGCAATGCAGGTATTATTAAAACAGTTAAATGATTCCTATGATACAAAGGAACGTATTAAGACATGTTAAACAGATTGAGGAAATATTGTTGTCAAGTTATAGCGTTACATACATTGGGTTTAATAACTTGATTTTTCGCAACAAGAAAAAGAATTGAAGAACTTTACACCTCATGTTACTGACTACTACCAAATTACAGTTGATTTAGAACTTCAATCATGAGACAGCCAATTTTAGAAATAAAAAATGTCATTGCTAGATATGGCGATGCAAAGGTGTTACATGATGTTTCACTTTCCATCTATCCATCAGAAGTGATTGGGATCGTTGGACAAAGCGGTAGTGGAAAAACAAGTCTGTTAAATTGTATTCTTCAATTAGAACCAAATCTTAAAATTGATGCAGGGTGAAATCTTATATACAAATCAAAAACTTTTTGGATATGAATCAAAAGGGAATATCGACGGTTATTTAAGATGAAAATAGCAACGATTTTTCAAAAGCAGTAATTTCTCACTAGTACCTACAAAGAAAAAAATATCTGCTCAATTTTACGAAACAACAAATGGAAAATTAAGTAGGGAAGAAACTCGTCAAAAGGCATATGATTTATTTCGAAAGTTTGAATTAAAAGAACCAGAACGTATGTTTTAACAGTTATCCTTTTTACACTATCGATTGGTATGGCACAACGTGTGGCGGTATCACTTGCACTAATGAATGATCCGAGGTTGCTATTGTGCGATGAACCTACGAGTGCACTCGATGTAAAGAGTGCATATGAAATGGTTCAACAGTTAAAGCGGCTAAAAAGAAGAAAAAGGTATGACGATGGTGGTGATTACATAACATTGCACTAGCTGCACAGTGTGTAATCGTATTGCAGTAATGTACCAAGGTAGGATTGTCGAAGTACAAGAGACAAATACTCTAATTAAAAATCCTATGCATGCATATACAAAAAGAATTATTAGCTGCTTTACCAAAGACGGAGGATTTATGGGACGATGATACAAGCAGAAAATATCGTTAAGTGCTTCCGTGACAAGAAACAACGAGTATTGGCGGTTGATCATGTTTCCCTTCGTCTTGATGAAGGAGAAATACTTGGCATCATAGGGGAAAGTGGTAGTGGTAAAAGTACAATCTTACGACTACTATCAGGCATTATTCAGCCGGATGAAGGACAAGTTACATTATTTGGTAAGTCACTTGATAGAAAGATCAGTAGTCGCTTCCGAAAACATACAAATGATATTCCAAGATGCAAGAGCTTCTTTTGATAGAGCAGTATACGATTGAACAAAGTTTAAATGAAGTACGTAAATATTTAAATCCAAATGCGTTAGAAAATCGTTTCTTATTACAAGAAGTTGGGTTGGATGCTTCCTTTGCAAAAAAGTATCCCTACGAAATGTCTGGTGAGAATGTCAACGTGCAGCGATTGCCCGTGCACTTATGTGTGATCCTAAAGTATTGTTGTGTGATGAAATTACAAGTGCATTAGATGTTATCACACAAGAGAAGATTTGTAATTTAATAACGCATCTATGTCATCAACATCACATCTCAGCAATCTTTGTATCCCATGATTTACCACTCATTAGCAACCTATGTAATCGCGTGATGATTATGAAGGATGGAAAGGTTGTAGAAGAGGGTAAACAAAGAAGTGATGCAAAAACCCACAACATCCATACACAAAAGAGTTATTACGACATATCATGAAACTTGAAACAGCAGAATAGTCACTGCTGTTTTTTATCTAAACTTTTACCGTGGAATTTTCATTTTATAGTAGAATAGAGTAAGAAATTGGAGAGACTATGAAGATTGTGCAATGTTGGTTAGAACATCCTGTACGTAGGTTGGATCAGACTTTTACATACTTTATATGACGATGAAGATATTGAAGTGGGTAGCGTGTAACGATTCCACTTTCTTTAAATCGTAGTGTTGTTGGTTTTGTAGAAAGTATCCAAGATACGGATGAAACAAAGGGAAGAGATTGAAACACGACTTGGTTTTTAAATTGCGCTTTTATTCAAGATGTAAAAGACCATGAAAGTTTAATTACAGATGAATTGCATGACTTAGCGATGTGGCTAAAAGAAAATGACTTTATCGACAACGATATCTTGTTTTCAGACGATGTTACCATCGAAATTTGAAACCAACTCACAAATGATAAAACAATTGTAAAAGAAAAAGTGGGTTAAACTGACGAGATGAAGAAGTTGAGTTTAACACCTAAAGCAATTAGAAGCCTATCTTTACGCACGTGAGCATCAACCATTAACATATACAGCTTTACGTAAAAAGTATATCCAGGGACAAGCGCGTGCACTCATTGAGAAAAATGCAATTCTCTTAGAAGAAAAAGAAAGAAGCAGCAGACGATGTAAATATCAATATTGAATCTGCATTACAGTTAACACCATTACAACAGTCTGCAATGGATGAAATTAACAATAGTCAGGACGAAAGTGTATCTATCTACACTGGTATCACTGGTTCTGGTAAGACAGAGGTATATTTACAACTGGCTGCACAAGCACTTTTCACAACATAAGCAGGTATTGATTTTAGTGCCTGAAATCAGTTTGACACCACAAATGATTCATCGTGTTTCTTCTCGCTTTTGGACATGCATTAGCAATCTATCATAGTGGACTAAGCGACCAAGAGAAAGTATGAACAGTACCGCAAGGTAAAAGACTGGTAAAGCATCTATTGTCGTTGGCACTAGAAGTGCAGTATTTTTGCCATTTCAGAATTTAGGTTTGATTGTCATGGATGAGGAACATGATAATTCTTATAAACAAGAAAACCAGCCAACATATCATTGCCGTGATGTGGCTATCTGGAGGGCCATTATCATCACTGCTAAAAGTGATACTTGGCTCCAGCAACACCAGCACTTGAAAGTTATGCACGTGCTCTAAAAATGTATATCACTTGGTAAAAGATGAATGAACGTATCAATCAAAGTATACCAAACATTCAACTTGTATCAATCAAGGATAGTATTAAGAAGAATGGCAACTATATCATTACTGATGAATTTACGTAAGAAGATACAAGAGCGCTTAGAAAAATGAGCAGAGTATTCTGTTATTAAATCGACGTGGTTATGTCACTCAGCTTCGCTGCAAGTCTTGCCAAGAGGTTGTGAAATGTCCACATTGTGATATTGCAATGAGTTATCATCGTGATGTGAATCGCTTAAAATGTCATACTTGCGGTACAGAGATCGCTGTACCAAAGGAATGCCCACATTGTCATAATCGTGCGGGTTTTACCACAATGGGTTTTGGCTACAGAGAAACTAGAAGCTGAAGTACATGCATTATTTCCTAATGCTGAAGGTATTGCGTATGGATGCGGATACAACAGGTAGAAAGAATGCACATCAAAAAGATATTACAAGCTTTCGGTAATCATGAAGCAGATATCTTATTGGGTACACAGATGATAGCGAAAGAGTTAGATTATCCACACGTTACACTGGTTGGTGTCATCAATGGGGATGAGGGTTTACAACGATACGGACTTCCGTAGTTGTGAGATGACCTTTGATGTTGATGCAGGCAGGGTGGAAGAAGTGGCAGAGCTGATACAGTGGGTGAAGTTGTATATCAAGTATTTGATCCCAAGTCACTATGCGGTGCAGTGTGCTGCAAGCAAGACTATGAAGCATTTTTCACGCAACGAGATGAAGTTTCGTCATGCTGGACAATATCCACCATATACTTACTTGATTGCCTTAACGATTCAAGGTCGCAAAGATGATGTGGTGATGAATCAAGCAATGGCAATCAAGGATGAAATCGTGGGTAACTTTAAAACGATTGGTATTATTTCGTTGTTAAAGATACAAGATTTATATCGCTATCGAATCTTGTTAAAGGGAAAGATTTAGATTCGATGAGACATTCTGTTGCCAAAGGTTTTTATCTACGACAAAAGATAGATGTAACAGGGTTACGGATTGATATCAATCCGATGTATTTAGATTAAAGGAGTTATATGAAAGATTTATTACAATATCGTAAAGAACTATTATATGGTGAAAAATTACACTCAGAGGTACGACGGCTGAAGATGAAGCAATTTTAGCAAAGTGGTGGAACGAAGAGACAATGTTACTAGGAATCGCTCTAGAATCGTTCCTACATTTGCGGAAGAGAACTCTTCTCTGTTTCATAGTTGGTCAGCAAACCAGGGGAAGAACTGGCTTTGGATTAACAATAGAAAATAAAGCAGGGTGAAGTAGTGGGACATATTACGGCATTTAATTTATCAATGCCAGAGATGATCGCAACAGTTGGCATCTTAGTAGGACCTGAATATCAAGGTAAGGGCTATGGTAGTGAAGCTATGCGAAAGGCAATACGTATCTGCTTTTGAGGAATTGAACGCACATAAAGTTGAGTTAAATGTATTCTCATACAATGAAAATGCTATCAAGATGTAGAGAGAAAGTTGGATTTATATTGGAGGGCAGAAGAAGAGCTGCTTCTTACCACCATGGGAAATTTTATGATGTTTTTAACCATGGGAATCCTTCGAGAAAGAGTATTTTTCTCGTTAATATTCATAAAAATAAACAAAATTTGAAGAAAAATCACGCTGATGGCAAAAATGTGAAAAATGCCGATGATAAAGCGAGATTTTTCTTCTTTTTCTATTTTTTTATCTTGTATAATAATTACAAAGTGGTAGAATAGTGGTAAGAAATGGAGCAAAGTGGAGGGAATATTCAGATGGTGATGTTCACAGGTGAATACAGACACAACCTAGATCCGAAAAACAGACTGATTATTCCGTCAAAATACAGAGACCAGTTGACGACAAAGATTTACGTAACTGAGTGGATGGATGGATGCTTAGCTGCATTTGCGGAAAATGAATGGAACGAGTTGGTGTCAAAACTAAATAAGTTACCAATCACAAATAAAAAAGCCCGTGCCTTTGTACGTAGTATCTTAGGCAAGGCGGATGAATGTGGTGTGGATAATCAAGGAAGAATCTTACTACCACAGTTCCAGATTTCTGATCGTGGATTTGAAAAGTCTTGTGTAATTGTAGGTGCTTCTGATCACTTCGAAATTTGGCCAGAGAAAGTATTTGAACAATACAACGAAGAATCTATGGGTGAATTAGAAGACTTCGCAGAAGACTTAACGGAGTTATTACAAGCATGAAGCACACATCGGTCTTATTAAAAGAAACAGTAGATTCACTCAATGTAAAAAGAAGATGGCATCTACGTAGATGGAACATTGAGCACGCGGTGGACATTCTGGATATCTGATTTCCAAATTGAAAGAGTGGTCATCTATATGCATTTGATAAAGATAGTCAAGCAATTGCTGGAATCTACCGAGAATCTGAAAAGATGTGCTGTCTTATATCACGATGATTCATAATGACTTTCGCTCCATGAAGGAAGAACTTTGCAAAAAGAGGAATTCATGAAGTGGATGGAATCATGATGGATTTAGGAGTTAGCTCCCCACAGTTCGATGATCCTACTAGAGGGTTTAGTTATCGATATGATGCACGTTTAGATATGCGTATGAACCAGGAACAAGAATTAGATGCATACCAAATCGTGAATACATATTCTTTCGAAGAACTCTGCCGTATCTTGCGAGAGTATGGAGAAGAGAAATTTACAAAGCCAATTGCAAGAGCAATTGAAAAGCAAAGAGCAATCCGACCAATTGAGACAACATTCCAATTGGTGGATGTCATCAAGTCAGCATTGCCTGACAAGGTGCTACGTCAAAAAGGACACCCAGCTAAACAAACGTTCCAAGCATTACGCATCGAAGTAAATGATGAACTTGGAGCACTACAAAAAGGGTTGGAGGATGCACTGAGCTTATTAAAAAGCCTAATGGTAGATGTGCAATCATCACATTCCATTCCTTGGAAGACCGTATGGTAAAAAATGTTTTTAAAGAATATTCATCAGCACCTTACATTGACCCACGTATTCCAATTAAGGCATCAGATATCAAACAAGCAGATTATAGCTTAATCACAAAAAACCAATCACAGCGACTGATGAAGAGTTAGAGGAGAATCACCGCTCTCACAGTGCAAAAGCTACGTAGTTATAGAGAAAAAGGAGAATAGGGATATGGCCAAGATTGTTAAAAAGAAAAACAGATACAGCATTTTTAAATTTTTCTATATGGATGTTCATGATTTCTGCTACACTTTTACTTTGGCTAGTTCCATATTCTTAAGAACTTATAACAATGCCTTAAGTGCTCAAACACAGCAAATGGAAGCTGATATCGTAACATTACGTACGCAGAATGATGCACTCAAAGGTAGAAATCTTGAACTTAGGATCAAATAACCGTGTTGATGAAATTGCGGCAAGTAACGGTCTAAGTAAGAAACAGGAGAACATTGTCACTATCACAGGTGGATCTAGCAAGACAACTGGAGAATAGAATGGCAAAAAGAAAGAAATACCGTAACGAAGTACGTCGAATATTGATTGTGATATTAGCAGCAATGATGCTGATTGCTTCTAATGTTTTTTTCGTAACCATTGGGAAGGTACATTTACGTTCTGGTACAGATTTGAGTATATACGCTGATTCAGCCAATACAGTTACTGAGACAAGTTTGGCTTTGCGCGGATTTATATATGATCGTAATGGTCAAGTAATCGCACAGGATAATCGTACATACGATATCGTTTGTGTACTATCATCTGCTCGTCAATCCATTGAAGGACAGATTGCATATGTAAAAGATAAAGAGGGTACTGCAAAAGTTCTTTCTGAAATTTTGAAGATTGATTATGAAAAAATCATGGGATACTTCTCTCAGGATATCTATCAGACTGAGTTAGGAATTGGTGGACGTCATTTGTCCCAAGCAACAAAGGAGTTGATTGAATCCTATCATTTACCTGGTATTGAATTTACAGATTCAATTAAACGTATTTATCCAAATGGACAATTCGCATCTAACCTAGTGGGATTTGCCCAACAGGATGAATATGGCATTACCACTGGACAAATGGGATTAGAACTATACCTTAACTCGTATCTATCTGGCACGAATGGTTCACGTACATACCAGACAGATAAAGATGGTTATCGTTTACCTGGTATGAAGGATGAAGTTGTCAGTGCTATCAATGGTGATGATGTATATCTAACATTAGATACTTCCATTCAACAAACACTTGAACAATCAATGAGTATGACCCAAAACCAATTTGGTGCAGATAATGTTTGGGGTGGTGTCATGGAGATTAAGACCGGTAAGATTTTAGCTTGGGGACAATCCAACTCCTTTGACCCAAATGTTCGAGAGATTAGTGATTATACAAATACTGGTACACAGATTCCTTATGAACCAGGTTCAACATTAAAGACATTTACATGGGCTGCGGCTATCAATGAAGGTAAGTACAATGGATCAGAATTAACAAATGGTAACTCCTATTGTTATGGTACTGATAGTCAAAATAATCCTATCCGTGCTACTGCAGATAATAGCTTAGGTTGTGTATATAACGCATATCGTTATCAATATGGTTCAGTTGATTTTGATACAGGACTTGTATACTCACTCAACTCTGTTACAGGTACAGTTCAAAATGAAGTGATTACACCTGATATAAACTTAGAGTATCTAAGAAAGTTTGGCTTCTTCAATGATGTCGATACGGATGGTCTGCCAGAAGCCACTGGTACATTAAACTTTACCTATCCTTCGGATAAGCTTTCCTTATCCTTTGGACAGGGTTCCACAGTTACAATGTTACAGCTGATGCAGGCATATAGTGCTGTATTCTCTGATGGCACAATGGTAAAACCATATTTCGTTGATTCGATTCGTGATGGTTATGATAATTCGAAGTATATCTATAAAGCAAATAAGACAGTCGTAGGTCATCCAATCACGAGTGATACAGCAAAACAACTACAGAGTATTCTCTATCGTGTTGTCAATGATGAAAAGGGTACTGGTCATGGCTATCGTATTCCTGAATGTACTGTCATGGGTAAGACAGGTACATCTGAACTTGCGGTAGGTGGTAGCTACCAATCTGGTAAGTATATTTATTCCTTTATGGGTGCTTTACCAGCAGATAATCCACAAATCTTGGTTTATTATGCTTACCAAATTGATTCAAGTGTACCTGTGAACCAACAACCTCAAGTAAACTTATTACGTCGTATTGCAATGCAGTATGGATTTGCGGAGCAAGTCGCAACAACACAAGAAACGACAGCAGAAACAGTATCCGTTTATGAGATGCCTTCATTAATTAACCATAGTCTAAATCATGTACAGAATGTGATGGATTCTTATGGTACAGACCTATATAACCTTGGTGATGGAAATACCGTCATCCGTCAATATCCACAGGTTGGACAATCTGTCACAACTGGACAAAAGGTCTTCCTAGTAACCAATACCAATACGATTTATATACCGAATATGCTAGGTTGGAGTAGGCAGGATGTTGCAGGATTCTGGCAAGCGACGGGATTAGATGTTAACATCTCAGGTGATGAAACATCCGTTGTAACGTCGCAAGATATTCCGGCTGGTTCATACATTGAAAAGGGAACCGCTATCTCGATCCACTTTGGTGGGTAGTCAGGAGTAAATATGTCAATATTTCAAATGAGTTTATATTTTGTACTGAGTCTTAGTATTGTACTAGTGACAATGCCGTTTTTGATTCAGTATCTCAAGAAGTTAAGCTTCAAACAAACAGTTAGTGAATATGCACTAGAGGATGATAAGAAAAAGGCTGGAACACCGATTATGGGTGGTATCTTGTTTATCATTGTGCCAGTTGTCTTGACACTGATATTTGTGAAAGATGTATTCCAAGACATAGATACACTCATCGTATTGCTTGCGTTTATGGGCTACGGTCTCATTGGTTTTGTGGATGACTCTTAATCGCAGTACTCAAAAACAATGAAGGTTTAAAACCTTTATATAAGTTTTTGATGCAGGTGCTACTTGCGGTGATATTCTTCATCTTATATCGCTCTCACGCATCCTTAGAAATCACACTACCAATTACACGTATTGTATTACCGCTCGGTATTGCATACTTCTTCTTAGTACTATTTATGTTTGCAGGTTCTAGTAACGCAGTCAATCTAACAGATGGTATGGATGGTCTATCCTCAGGTGTTAGTATTATTGCCTTGATTCCATATCTTGTGATTACTCTAAAACAAGAAAAGATTGGTTTAGCAATCTTTGTGGTATGTTTGATTGGTGCTTTGCTTGGTTATCTTTATTATAATAAGAAACCAGCACAAGTATTCATGGGTGATACTGGATCACTTGCGTTAGGTGGTGTATTAGCTGCCTGAGCGATGATTACAAAGACTGAGTTACTATTAATTTTAATTGCAGGTGTACCAGTGATTGAAACACTTTGTGTGATGATTCAGATTGGTTCTGTAAAGATTAGACATAAGAAAGTATTCCCATACACAGCAATTCATTATGCATTCCGTATTAAGGGTATGCCTGAAGTTAGTATTGTACGTATGTTCTGGCTTGTAGAGGTAATCTTAGCTGGAATTGGTCTTTTGATTGGAATTCGTTAGTCCTAGATGAAAATCTAGGATTTTTTGTTTTGAAAGAGATAAAACAAGATATAATAGTAAAAAGTATTATCCATTCAAACAGTATCTATTTATCATTTGAATGCTTAGACAATAAGACAAACTCATATACTTGAAAAACAGTATAGGATTTTGTTAAAATTTCTGTTTCAAATGGTTATTGAAAGATGTTTTTGGTATAATAACTAAGTTGTTAGGAGGAAGGCATGTCACAAAGTACTTTTTGATGTGAATCATCGACTGGTTGAACTGACGATGGTTCTCAAATTACAAAAATTACAAAAAGAAGATTTGCCTACTCTTACATATGTAAATCTTGAGGATTATCTGAATCATTTGTAGCGCAATAAATCACCGCGGACACTCAATCAAGCTGTTGATGTTGTGTGGAACGTTGCTACAAATGATGTTGTACGCTTTCTTATCGACACAAGCTGTTATTGATGGTGCGAAGAAAAACCTTGAAGATTTTGCGGATGTCATCGGAGGAATTAACTTATGGCAAAAAGAAATACTACAAAGAAAAAGTAAGTTAGCCGTTTTGCGTTAGTTGTTCTATTGTTGGGTACTAATCGCTACAACAATACGCTCAATTATCTCTAGTTTAAATCTTAGGCTTGGACTTACGCGGCGGTTTTGAAATCTTGTATCAGGTAGAACCGTTAAATGATGGTGCTACAGTTGATATGTCTGCTGTTATCAACAGTATTTCAAAGCGTATCAACGTATTGGGTGTTAGTGAACCACAGATTACGGTGGAAGGTAATAACCGTGTTCGTGTACAGATTGCAGGTGCGAAAGATCTAGAAACTGCACGTGAATTAATTGGTACAACGGCAAATCTAACATTCCGAGATGTAGATAATAATGAATTAGCTGATTCATCTATCTTACAAAAGGAAGGTGGTGCATCTCTTGCGTATCAAGATGGCGAACCTATCGTATCTTTTAAAGATTGCGGATAAAGAGAAGTTTGCGGCAATGACAAAGGCAATTGCACAAAAGGGTAATGGCGCAAACATCATGATTGTATGGCTAGATTGGCAAGATGGCGATACATACGCTGCGGAAGCTGCGAAGGCAAAGAATGGTGAAGAGCCTAAGTATATCTCAGCTGCCTCTGTACAATCAGTGAAATTAATGGCGACTGCATTATCTCTGGAAACTTTACAGAGGATTCCGCTAGAACTTTAGCGAACCTCATCAATTCTGGTTCTTTACCAGTTAAGTTGACGGAGCTATCCGGTAACGTTGTGTCTGCTTCATATGGTGCAGATGCTCTACGTAACAGCACTTGCAGGTGTAATTGTGTTGCCGTTGTTATGGCTGTTATGATCTTCGTATATCGTTTACCAGGTTTGATTTCATCCATCATGCTTGCATTCTATGTATGGGCCGTATTTGGAATCTACTCCTTAATGGGTGCTGTATTTACATTATCTGGTATCGGTGCACTTGTGTTAGGTGTTGGTATGACTGTCGATGCGAATATCATTAACTATGAACGTATTCGTCAAGAGTTATACAAAGGTAGAAGTGTCCGTGCTGCAGTTGCGGAGGGTGGCAAGTTATCCTTTGGGGCAATCTTCGATGCACAGTTTACAACACTACTAGCCGCGTTAATTATGTATATCTGGGGAACAGGTACAGTGAAAGGCTTTGCGACTATGTTAATTATCACAGTTATTATGACGTTGATTCTTAACGTAGGGTTTCTCTAAGTGGTTATTGAATCTCATTGTTGACTCTGGAATTTGTGATGGTAAACCAGGTTTATTCGCTGTTAAAAAGAATCAAATTCCTGATGTATCAAAGGGTGAAAAACAATTCTATACAGGTACATTCAAGTTTGATTACATGGGTAAAGCAAAATATGCAGTAGCTGCTGGCATTTCTATTATCGTATTATCTCTAGCGTTAAGTTTCTTTAACTTAGCTAAGGAAATGGTTTCTTAAACTTAGGTATTGACTTTGCGTCTGGTACAAAGTTGACAGTTACTTCTGAGCAAGTTGTAAATGTTTCTGATGTGGAAGCAGAAATGGAAACATTAGGCTATAAGGGCTTTAGTTACCAAAGTGCTGGTGAACATACTGTTTACGCCACAACAAAGGCTTCTTTAGATAAAGAACAGTTAACAACAATTAAGAAGGCGTTTGAACAAAAGTATGGTGTTGAACCTGGTGATAACATCGTTACTCCAGTAGTCGGTTCCGAACTTGTAAGAAGTGCAGTTATCTTAACAGTTGTAGCGTGGATTGCGATGCTAGCATATATCACATTCCGTTATGAGTTTGACTATGCGTTTGGTTGCTTTGTTGCACTTGTACATGACGTATTAATTGTAATTGCGGTATTTGGTATCTTAAGACTAGAAGTTAATATTGAATTGATTTCTGTATTACTCACAATCATTGGTTACTCGATCAATAACTCTATTATTGTATTCGACCGTGTACGTGAAGAAGTAACCTACGTAATCGTATTGAACCTACAGAATATCGATGCTATCGCAAATGAAGCGATTGATGAAGCTATCAAGATGTCCTTGATGTCATCATTTACTACGATTATTCCTGTCATTTTCTTACTCATCATGGGTAGTAATTCCATCTTCACATCTCGTATTTGCGATGTTAATCGGATTAATTGCTGGTACAAGTTCATCTGTATTTGTTGCGGCTTACATATGGTGCTTGATTCGTGAGAAGTCTAAGCCAAAAACAGAAGACTACAAAACAAAAAGAAAGATAAGAAAGTTAAGAAAGAACTTCTTGATGAATATACCATTTCTGGTATTAACGCTTAATGAACAATAAGCAGCGGGTACCACTGCTGCTTTGATATTTAGGAGAGTGTATGTTAGGTATAAAGCTGTCCTATTTGATTGTGATGGTTTGATGTTCTGAAACAGAACTCATCTCGCAACAAATATGGAAAGATGAAGCTAGGACTGGGATTTACTTTTACCAGAAGATTTCTTTCATCAATATTACTGGTTCTGGTGGAGAGGAACTCAATCGTTATCTTTCTTCCATTCCGAATGGAATGGACTTGTATAAGTGATGAAGAAAAAGAGATTTGATATTTCATTTTTGGTCATCGATTCAGAAAGACTGTTTGAATAAGAAGGGATTTAATTACCTTATTTTCATTGGCTTTAAACAAAATGGTTATCTGTATTGGGATTTGTTCTAGTAGCCATCGCACATATGTGGAAGCGTTATTGTCGACGGTATCGACGCCATTAGAGTATGATGCCATTGTTGGAGGGATATGGTAACACACGCAAAACCAGATCCCTGAAATATTCCTGGTTGGTGCTAAAATATTAGATGTACAACCAGCAGAGTGCCTTGTTCTAGAAGATTCTAAAACAAGGAATTATCGCTGCCAAGAAGAGCAGGAATGCATTCTTGTTTTATCGAAGATACCATTCAAACCAGATCATACTATGAAAGAGATGATTGAATATCAAACGGAAAATTTAGAAGAAGTAATACAACTTCTCCGTCAAATAAGCAAGGAGGTAAAGCGTATGAGCCTACAAGCATGGAGAAATGAATTTGCCAATAAGAATATCGTAATATGGGGGTATGGCCGAGAAGGCCAAGCTTCATATCGTTTGATTCGTCGATTACTTCCTGAGCAGGTATTAACAATTGTTGAATCAAAACCTGGGTCTATCTCTAGAAAAAGGCAGAGGCTGAAACTGTTCATACATTTGTGCATGTGAAAGCAGATGTTGATTTGAAATCAGTTTTGACTTTAATTCTCAGTCACCTAGGTATTGTGATTCCTGATTCTATTGATGTAAGTAAGATAACAGGGGAAGCGAGTATTTATCAAAACACTATCGTGATCATATTGTCGGTATAACAGGGTACAAAGGGAAAATCCACCACAACATCACTTGTGGCTGCACTACTAAAAGAGAAGTATCAAGTATGGCTTAGTTGGTAATATTGGTATTCCTTGTTTTGAAGCAATTGATGAGATGGAAGCATGGCGCTTACGCTGCGCTAGAGTTATCTTGTCATCAGCTTAGAGATTTGTCGTTATTCACCAAAATATGCAGTATCTTCTTAAATCTATACGAAGAACACTTAGATCATTACGGAACAATGGAGAAAGTATGGTACTTGCGAAAATCTCATATTTTTACAAATCGATTCAAGGCGATACAGTGATCATGCATGAAGAGATGAAAGACTTCATCAGTTGTCACGTTAAATACGCCATACTTAATTGGTAAAGGATATTACAGCGCATGGTACAACGATATGTATTCAGGACATCACACTAGATGCGTCTAGTGCGAAAGTTAATAGTGAACATAACTATCGTAATCTTGCAGTTGCCTACTTTATCGCAAATAAAGCTGGGTGTCAAAGTGATGAAAGTGTAAAGAAGGCGATTGCTGGTTTTGAGACCGTTAGCACATCGTTTAGAAGACTCTAGGAGAATATCAAAGAGTTCGTTTTATCAACGACTCTATTTCCACGATTGGTCAATCCTGTATTCAGGCTTTAGAATCAATTGAGAATGTTGATACTGTACTTGTGGGTGGAATGGATCGTGGTATTGAATATGATGAAGTAGAAGACTACTTACATGCACGCAAGGATGTCCAGGTTATCTTTATGTATGCCACAGGGAAGCGCATCTATTCTGAAATGGAAACAGAAGGGCCTACTTAGACCAGGACTATATCAAGTGGAAAATCTCGAAGAAGCTGTTAGTCTTGCAAAGAAACTAACTCGTCCTCATCATGCATGTGTCTTATCTCCAGCCGCAAGTTCTTATGATCATTTCAAGAACTTCGAACATCGTGGAGATGTATTTAGAAAGTTGGCATTTGAAGAATGAAGTATAACGTTATTGATGTAGACGCAGCTAGTCTACAAGAAAAATATCATATTGGTCTTTTGAGTGCGAAACTATTAAAGAGCTTCTCATCTAGATGATGAGGCTAGTTAGTGAGTTATTTACTACTGATACAACACTAACAACTAGTAAAAGCAGATTGTATTCAAAAGTGCTGTAAAACGTCTATTGCAGGCGAAAAGGGATAACAATGAAAAAGTCATGATTGCGGGTGACTATGACGCGGATGGTATCTGCTCAACAACAATCATGAAGATGACACTGATGAAACTGAAGATTGAACATGGTTATTACATTCCAGATCGAATGAAAGAAGGCTATGGATTATCTGCACATACAGTTGAGTTGGCACATCAAAAAGGGATATAGTCTTATTATCACCGTCGATAACGGTGTCAAAAAGCTCATACGGCAATTCAAAAAGCCAATGAACTGGGTTTAGATATTATTATTACGGATCATCACCAGATTGATGAAGAGATAGATACTCCATACGTGGTTCATCCAAACTATATGGAAAGTGAGTATTGTTATCTTTCTGGTGCAGGTGTTGCTTTGCAGATTGCACGCAATCTGATTGGTGATAATGATATTCAAACAGCGTTTGCGTGTGTTGCGGCAATTGCGGATGTCATGCCTCTATGGAAAGAAACAAGACGCATCGTAAAGCGTGGACTAGCTGTGTTAAAGCAGGGTAGACCTCGTAGTTTGATTAGTCTTTTAAATCCTGGCAGTGGAGTTGATATGACTTCTATTTCATTCTCAATTGTGCCAAAGCTCAATAGTCTTGGACGTATGAGTGATCTTGCGAATGTTAATACGATGATTCCATTCTTACTTTCAAATAATGAAGAACAGATTGCACACTATGCTGCGCAAGTAAATCAGATCAATGAAAAGAGAAAAGAAATCAGTTCTTCGATAAGTGAGACTGCAATTAATATGATTGCGGACGAGAAGTTTCCAATTTTATATCAAGAAGATTTCCATGAAGGAGTATCTAGGTCTTTAGTCGCAGGACGTATCGTTTCACAATTACATCGACCAGTTCTTGTCATGGCAAAAAGAGCCATGATACGATTAAGGCAGTGGAAGAAGTGTACCTGGTTTTAATCTCTGATTTCTTTAAAGATTTTGAAAATCTTGTAGCTTTTGGCGGTCATGAACATGCGGTTGGTATCTCGGTACCAATAGATAAAGTTTGAAGAATTCTATCAACAAGCCCAAGAAAAGATGGCTGAAAGACAGGTTATGAATATATAGAACCAGTACAGGATGCAATTCGGATTGATGTAGAAGATATTAACTTTAACAACATCATTGATATTGATTGTTTTACACCATATCCAAAAAGAGATGATTGAGCCTAATTTTTGCGCTCGAAGGAATGAATGTTGTAGAGCGTAAAAGAAACCGCGAAGATGGTGAAATACTAATCGCAAATAGCAGTGGAGGCTTTTGAAGCTGTATTATACAAGATAGAAATATTGACTGCTCCGATTCTACAAAAGCGTTTGATTGGAAAAAGTTATCTATTAATCGGTGGCGGAATCGATACAACCTGTCAAATGATACTCGAAGATATTGTCTGAATCTGCTATACTAAAGAATGCATATTACAAAAATTATTTTATCCGCACAGGAGGGGATTTATCATGGCATTAAAAATTGAAGATTACATTGCGTCTGTAAGAGACTTTCCAATCAAAGGAATTCTTTTTAGAGACATTACACCAATTCTAGAAAACGCTGAAGCGTTTAGAGAAGTAACAAATCGTCTATGTGAATACGCAAAGAGCGTTAACGCAGATATGATTGTTGGTCCTGAAAGTAGAGGGTTTATTTTTGGCTGCCCAGTTGCAGTTGAACTTGGACTAGGTTTTGTGCCTGTTCGTAAGCCGGGAAAGCTACCTCGTGAAACAATTAGCTGTAAGTATGAATTGGAATATGGTTCAAATGAAGTACACATGCACAAAGATGCAATCAAGCCAGGTCAGCGTGTTGTTATTATTGATGACTTATTAGCGACTGGTGGAACAGCAAAGGCTACTGCGAAGATGATTGAACAATTAGGTGGTGTCGTAGCTGGTTTTGCGTTTGTTATCGAATTATTTGGTGATGGAATGGATGGACGTAAAGCGCTTGAAGGCTATGATGTCTATGCAATGACTCGCCTAAGCGATAAATAAAATAGAATCGAAGAGGAATCTTCGATTTTTGCAAAAATAGTAGGAGGTGAAAATATGGCTAGCAAACGTAAAAATCCAACTAGTGGCAGATGTCGATGAAAGAGGCAAGTACTTATATTCACTTTGCCTGAAAAATCTAGCTCTAATTGAAAAAGGCGGCTGCGTATGCTTTCTGAGAAACATGCAGGCATGTTCCGCTAAGAGTGGTGAGCCATATTTTGTACACCTTGTAAATGTAGCATATATTCTTACGACACTACGTGTCGGTCCAAAGACGATTGCGGCAGGTTTCTTGCACGATGTGATTGAAGACTGCAATATTACACGTGAAGAGTTGGCTCAAGACTTTGACGATGAAATTGCAAGTCTAGTTGAAGCTGTTACGAAGATTGGTAATTTGAACTTTAAAGGTAAAGATGATCCAGAATATCAAGCAGCTAATCATCGTAAGATCTTTTCATTGCGATGGCAAAAGATATTCGTGTCATTATCATTAAACTTGTAGATAGACTGCATAATATGCGTACATTACAGTTTCAGCCAGAAGCTTCTCAGAAGAGAATTGCGGCAGAGACCTTGGATGTATACGCACCGATTGCGCACCGTTTAGGTATTAGTTCTATTAAGAATGAATTAGAAGATTTGTGTTTCTATTACTTGATGCCAGAAGAGTACTATCATATTGCCCATCTTGTAGAAACGAAAAAGGCAGAACGTGATGCGGCTGTCAATAAGATGATCAAAGATATTTCTGAAATGTTAACAAGTCATAAGATTCAATTCCGTATCTTTGGTCGTTCGAAACATTTATATTCCATCTATAAGAAGATGGTCATAAACATAAACGGTTTTGATGAAATCTTTAGACTTACATTGACGATACGTGTCGTCTCACAGACTGAATTGAACTGTTATGAAATTCTTGGTTACATTCATGCAAAATACAAGCCAATTCCAGGAAGATTAAAAGATTATATTGCTGTACCAAAACCAAACATGTATCAATCTTTACATACAACGATTCTTGGTGAAGATGCGAAGATTTTCGAAGTACAGATTCGTACAGAAGATATGGATGCGATTGCGGAGACAAGGTATTGCGGCTCATTGGCGTTATAAAGAGGGTTCTCGTTACGATGCCAAAGCTGAACAAAAGGAAATTGAAGATAAACTAACTTGGTTTAGAGATTTCGTTACGTATAGTGAAAGTGAAACCAATACATCTGCGACAGATTATATGGAGTTATTGCAGAAGGATGTCTTTGAGGCCAATGTATATGTAATGACTCCGAAGGGAAGAGTCATTGATCTACCAGCGGGGCTACACCAATTGACTTTGCATACCGTATCCATACCGATGTAGGACATACGATGGTTGGTGCAATTGTCAATGATGCGATTGTCCCGCTAACAACAGAACTACATACTGGTGATGTTGTAAATATCAAGACTTTAAAGGGTACTGGTCCATCTGAAGACTGGCTCAAGATTGTTAAGACAGCACAAGCTCGAAATAAAGATCCGTGCATATTTCTTAAAGAAGGAATCAGAGAAGCGTGAAGAGAAGATTGAAGAAGGCGAAAAGATTTTGATAGAAGAACTTCGTAAACGCGGTGCTGATCCAAAGGAATTTATGGATCGTAAAAAGATTGATAGTATCTCAACTGGGTTCCAAGTATCTAACTACAATGATTTTATGTATGCAATTGCGGTAAAGTCGATTAACCCATCGTTAGCTGCTGAACGTTTAACAAATGTAAAACAACGTTCAACAGAAGATGGAAATTTATCACGTGTACTCAATAAAGAGACGGTACACCGTGTTTCTAAATCAGGACTAGTCGTTCCTGGTGTTGAATCGATGAAGATGTCACTAGCACACTGTTGTTTACCAGTCTATGGTGATCAAATTATTGGGTATATAACACGAAGTGAAGGTGTTGAGTTCACCGTATGGGATTGTCCTAATATCAAGAATGAGAAAAACAAAAACTCATTCATGTAATGTGGGAAGATGGTGATGTCGGATCGTATGTATGATTCTGATCTCAGCATCATCTGTAATGATCGACCACACTTACTCACGGATATTGTTAATACAATCTCACAATGTAAAGTACAACTTGAATCAATTAATGTTACAGTCAATCATGAAACATTAACATCTACTGTTAAAAAGTATCGATGCGAGTAAGAAATTTGGAACAGATGGACAATGTCTTTGCGAATATTCGTAAAGTAGAGTCGGTGCTCAGTGTTGATCGTACAACACATTAATAAATGCCTGAGAAAAAGTAAGCGTAAAGGCTATAATACTACTAAATTCTTAGAAAGAGAGTTCTTGTTAGAAGACGATAGAGCGACAATGGTATGGTGCAAGCATTGGCGGATTCTTACAGGATTGACACTCTGGAGAAGATATCCTGAAATTAGTAGGGATAAACGTATTCCACGTTACGGAAAGAGCGCATGAGAAATCATGAACTAAGGTGGTACCGCGCACAAAGCGTCCTTGGATAGGGACGCTTTTATATTTGTTTAAAGGAGGAAAAAACTATGAGTTATCAAACACCACGAGGAACTTACGACATTTTGCCAGATGAGATGAATCGTTGGCATCACGCAGAAGAAGTTATTCGTGAAACGACAAAACGTTATCGTTACCGTGAGATTCGTACACCATATTTTGAAGAGACAAAAGTATTTAAGCGTGAAAATGACTCCAGTGATATGGTCAACAAGGAAATGTACACATTTGATATGGGTACACATTCCTATACATTAAGACCAGAAGGAACTGCAGGTGTTATCCGTGCATTCGATCAACATAAGCTATATGGTTCGATGGAGATGCCTGGTAGATTCTATTATCTTGGTGCGATGTTCCGTCATGAAAATCCACAAAAGGGAAGACAAAGACAGTTTACACAGTTCGGCGTTGAAAACATCGGCGCAAAGTCTCCTGAATTAGATGCGGAAACAATCGCCCTAGGATATGACATTGTGAAACAAATGGGTATCTCAAGTATTAAAGTATGTATTAATACACTTGGTGATGACGCATCAAGAGCTGCGTATCGTACTGCTTTAAAGGAATATTTTCAGCCACATCTAGAAGAACTATGCGGTGATTGTCATCGTCGTTATGAGCAGAATCCTTTACGTATTTTGGATTGTAAAGTAGACCACGATAAAGAATGCATGCATACAGCACCAAAACTTGCGGATTACTTAAATGAAGAATCTAAGGAATACTTCAATCGAGTGCTTGCATGTTTGGATGCACTAGAGATTCCATATGAAGTGGACGATCATCTTGTAAGAGGACTGGATTATTATACGCATACAGTATTTGAGGTCGTATCTACAAGACCGGATAGTGGTGCTCAAGCTACAATCTTTGCGGGTGGACGTTATGACCACTTTGTAGAGTATTATGGCGGACCAGAGATGTCTGGTATTGGTTTTGCGATTGGTATGGAACGCTGATTAACTTAGCTGACTGAGGAAGGACATGACTTTGGCGATGAAAATACATGTGATGTGTATGTTATCGGTTTAGGTGATGTAGGAGCATCTGTCTTAAAGACAGTGCAGCAGTTACGTCACGCTGGATATAGTGCAGAAGCCAATCTTGTACAGCGTTCACTAAAGGCACAGTTTAAGAGTGTTGATCGTAACAAAGCAAAATACGTAGTCATTCTTGGTGAAGATGAAGTTAAGAATAGTACAATGAATGTAAAGAATATTTCTGATAAAGTCCCAGGTAACAATCAACCAGGGTGAATTATTAGAGACACTCAAACAATGGGAGAATAAGTAATGGAAAGAACACATGAAAATGGTACTTTGCGCCTAGCGAATGTAGGTGAAAAAGTTACGTTAGTTGGTTGGGTTGCCAAGCGTCGTAATCTAGGATCACTTGTATTTATTGATTTACGTGACCGTAGTGGGTATCGTACAGTTGACATTTGATGAAAGTATTGCAGATGCTGTAAAGGATGTTCGTAATGAATACATCTTGCAGGTGACAGGGTACAGTTGAAAAGCGTAAAGGACGCAAAACCCAAAGATTGCAACAGGTGAAATTGAAATTCATGTTGCGTCTGTTAACATCGTTAATAGTGCGGAAACAGCACCTATCACAATTGCGGATGATACTGATACGAGTGAAGATACACGTTTGAAATATCGTTATCTCGACTTACGTCGTTCTGTATTACAACAGAATTTAATCTTACGTCATAAGGTATGTATGGTTGCTAGAAATGTTTTGGACAGACAAGGTTTCGTGGAAGTTGAAACACCAATCCTAGCAAGAAGTACACCAGAAGGGGCACGTGATTATCTTGTTCCATCTCGTATCTATAATGGTAAGTTCTGGGCTCTTCCACAATCACCACAGATTTATAAGCAGTTGTTGATGATTGGTGGAATGGAAAAGTACTTCCAGATTGCTAGATGTTTCCGTGATGAAGACTTACGTGCAGACCGCCAACCTGAATTTACACAGATCGATATTGAAATGAGCTTTGGGGATGAAGATACAATCTTTGCGGTTGTTGAAGATCTCATGCAAAATATCTTCAAAGAAACAAAGAACTACAAACTAGAAGATCATTTTGTGCGTATCCCATGGGCATGAATGTATGAGACGCTTTGGTGATGATAAACCAGATATGCGTTTTGGTAATGAGATTCAAGATATTACATCTGTATTTGAAAAATACAGAATTCCAAGTATTCAAGAATACAATTGAAAACGGTGGAGTTATAAACTGTGTGAAGTTTTGAAAATGCGGCTGATAAAGTATAGCCGTAAAGGGGTTTAGATCAATTACAAGACTTTGTAAAAACATGGCTTTAAAGCAAAAAGCACTTGCATATCTCAAGATGGAAAAATGATTTATTAACTGGTTCTATGCATAAAGGTATTAAGTGAGGAAGAAAAAGGCGAAGTTAGTAGAGAAGTTGGGTCTTGTCAAATAACGACTTGGTGCTAGTCATTGCGGATAGCGCAAGAATCGTACAGAGCATCTTTTAGGTGCATTACGTGTACGTTTAGGACATGAGTTAAACTTGATTCCTACGGAAGCGACTTATAAGTTCCTTTGGGTTACGGATTTCCCAATGTTTGAGTACAGTGAAGAAGATCAGCGTTGGGTAGCAGCACATCATCCATTTACAGCACCAAAGGAAGAAGATGTAGATAAACTATTCACTGATCCAGGACACGTTTCTTCACGTGCCTATGACTTAGTATTAAATGGATATGAACTATTATCTGGTTCTATTCGTATTCATAGTCAAGAATTACAGGCTAAGGTATTTGAAGCAATTGGACTATCACTCGAAGATGCGAAGGCTCGCTTTGGTTTCTTCTTAGATTCTTTCCGCTATGGAACACCTCCACATGGTGGTGTAGGTATTGGACTAGAACGTTTAATCATGGTATTAGCTGGCACAGATAACATCCGTGATGTAGTAGCGTTCCCAACAACAAATAGTTCCTTTGACTTAATGAGTGAGGCACCAAATGTTGTTGATAAGAAACAATTAGATATTTTAGGTATCGAAATTTCAAAGCAAGAAAAATAAAAGTGTCAAGACTATTCTTATTTCCCTCTGGTGCTATAATACATGTGCCGGAGGGAACATATTTTTCCTACAATATGATATAAGGGAGTTCTGATTGCGTAAGATGGAGTGAAAACTCGTTACGAGCGAGGATCCAGAAGTTTTACCAAGGACACCCACCTCTACAGAAGAGGGAACTATATCTACCTTCGGTCTTAATATTTCTTTAAGTCGGTTATGATACCGACTTTTTTTGATAAAATGATAGTGTTGAAGGAGGAATTCAATGATGAAGAAGTTAATGATGATTGTTCTATGTGCATTCATGCTTGGTTGCACTCCAAAGGAACAATACAAATTAGACTATGTAACAGATGGTACAATCTCAGAGTTTACAGAGATTAAGACAAGGAACCATCCATTAAGGAGATTTCATTACCATCCGCTATTACATTCTTTGAAAATAAATATTCAGGTGTACTGGTATTTGCGAAAACCTGACTCACGATATAGTCAAAAAGCATTTGCAGTATTAAATCAAGCTGCTAAGGATGCTGGGGTTACGGTCTACTATGTAGACGTAAGTAGAAAATTCTACAAGACAGATGAAGAGTTTATGCAATATCGTGAAAAGGTTGAAGAGTTTATCGACGTAACATACTTAGAAAATCCAAAGGGTGGAGGAACATCTCTCTACATTCCGGATGTTATGGCAGTTAAAAAATGGTAGAGTTGTAGATTTCCATCGTAGGTATCTTGGATGACTATGATATAGATGTAAATCCAGAAAATGACAGATGAGCAGTATCAAAAAGATTTACAATATCTACGCTGATTTAATTAAAAATCACGACAGCGAAAAGGATTCAGCTAAAATAAAACGCTGTTTTAGCCGTTGCAAGCATGTACAAAACAAGATAAAATAACAAGGTACATGAAGAATAGGTGGTGTAATTTATGGAATTTTTGAGTTCTTTAGATTCTTCATTGCTGGAGGATTAATCGGTGCAATCGTAACATTCTTTTAACAAGAAAATATTTCGAAAAGCAACTGAAGGAAAATCCACCAATCAATGAGAAGATGGTTCGTGCAATGTTTATGCAAATGGGACGTAAAGCCAAGTGAGGCATGAGATTCGTTCCGTTATGAAATCCATGAATCAATAAAAAGAAGTCTTGGGGACTTCTTTTTTATACAGACGACAAGAAATACACAAATTGAATCGTATTTATAAAACAATGTTAGGTAATTATTTTGGGTTACAAAAAATCACAGAAAAATAGTGGGAGAATAGTGTATTTATTGCGCAAATGTCTATTATTTCATATCTTTTAGTTTTATAATATATGGAGGTATTATGAAGGAGGACATATGAGTACTGAAAACAAAAAAGTTTTCGAAGCTATGGATGGTAATACCGCAACTGCCCACGCCGCGTATGCTTTTACGGAAGTAGCCGGTATTTATCCAATTACACCGTCATCGCCTATGGCGGAAAATGTTGATGCATGGTCAACAGCAGGTCGTAAGAACGTGTTTGGAGATCGTGTTAAGGTTGTGGAAATGCAGTCTGAAGGTGGTGCTGCCGGAGCAATTCACGGTGCATTACAGGCTGGTTCTTTAGCTACAACATTTACAGCTTCACAGGGTCTATTATTAATGATCCCAAATATTTACAAGTTAAAGGGTGAAATGTTACCAGGAGTTATCCACGTAGCAGCTCGTACTTTAGCTACACACACATTAAGTATCTTCGGTGATCACTCTGATATTTATGCTTGTCGCCAAACAGGTATTGTTCAGATTTGTTCACACTCCGTACAAGACTGTATGGATTTAGCTGGTGTTGCACACTTGGTTGCGATTGATCAACGTGTACCAGTAATGCATTTCTTTGATGGTTTCCGTACATCACATGAAATCGATAAGATTGAAGTGATGGACTATGATTACTTAAGAAGCTTAGATCAACCAAGAAGTTAGAAGAGTTCCGTGCTTTAGCTCTAAACCCACATACAAACCCAGTTGTTCGTGGTGGTACACAGAACGATGACATCTTCTTCCAGGCTGCTGAAGCTCAAAATAATCACTTCGCAAATATTCCAGCTGTAGTAGCTGATTATATGAAGAAGATTTCTGAGCATACAGGACGTAACTATGCACCATTTACATATGTAGGTGCTCCTGATGCTGAACGTATCATTATTGCTATGGGTTCTGTAACAGATACTATTACAGAAACAATCAATACACTCGTTAAGAGAGGCGAAAAAGTAGGTTTAATTAAGGTTTACTTATATCGTCCATTCTCTGTTGAGTTCTTGAAGTCTGTTCTTCCAGCAACTGTTAAGAAGATTGCTGTATTAGACCGTACAAAGGAACAGGGTGCTCGTGAACCATTATTCTTAGATGTTGTATATGCTTTACGTGATCTTAAGGATCTAACTATCATTGGTGGACGTTATGGTCTATCTTCTAAGGATACAAACCCATCTCATATCAATGGCTTATTTGAAGAATTAAAGAAGGATTCTCCAAAGGAAGAGTTCACAATTGGTATTGAAGATGACGTTACAAATCTTTCTATTGAACCAGTTGATATCACAGTAGACGCAGACTATACATCATGTATTTTCTATGGTTTAGGTTCTGATGGTACTGTAGGGTGCTAACAAGTCAACAGTTAAGATTATTGGTAACAATACAGATCTTTACTCACAGGCTTACTTTGCATATGACTCAAAGAAGTCTGGTGGTGTAACACGTTCTCACTTAAGATTTGGTAAGAGTCCCAATTCATAGCCCATACTACATTGATAAGGCTGACTTTATCTCTTGTTCATTAGATAGTTACTGCTTCCAGTTTGATATGGTTCGTGACCTTAAGGAAGGCGGAACATTCTTACTGAACACAACGATCCCAGCAGAAGAAATTGCAGATAGATTACCTAACCGCATCTTAGCTAGACTTGCTAGACGTCATGCGAAGTTCTATATCATTAACGCAACTAAGATTGCGCAAGATACAGGAATGGGACGTTTCACAAATACAATCTTACAGGCAGCGTTCTTCCGTCTCAATGAGCAGATTATGCCATATAGCACATCCTTAGAATTAATGAAGGATTCTGCTCGTCATACATATGCTCGTAAGGGACAGGATGTTGTAGATAAGAACATCAAGGCTATTGAAACAGGCGCTTCAGGAATTGTAGAAGTAACTGTAGATCCAGCTTGGGCTGACTTACAATTCGATAAGTCTGTTAAGGGTACAACTGGTGATGCATTCTATGATGAATATGTAACACCAATCAATCACTTACAGGGTCAGGATATGCCAGTATCTTCATTCTTAAACTTTGGTGTAACAGATGGTACATTAAATCCTAATGTTGCATTCAAGGAAAAGAGAACAATCGCAACACTCGTTCCTGAATGGGAAGCTGATAAGTGTATCCAATGTGGTAAGTGTGGATTTGCATGTCCTCACGCTACAATTCGTTCATTCTTAATGGATGAAGAAGAAGTTGCTACAGCTCAAAAGATTGCTGCTGAAAACAATGTTGAGTTAACACTAAAGGATCCTTCTCCTGCATATAAGGGAGCTAAGGAAGCTAATCTCAAGTTTAGAATTCAAGTATCTACACGTAACTGTGTAGGCTGTGGTGTATGTATTTACGGTTTGTCCTACTAAGGCATTATCAGCAGCTGATGTTAAGACTCAGCTAGGTCAAGAACCAGTCGCTGAATATCTATACAAGCACACAACATATAAGAAGGAATAGGTAACAGTAACTACTGAAGGTGGCGTATCATTAATGATGCCTTACTTTGAAGTATCTGGATGCTGCCCAGGATGTGGTGAAGCTCCATACTACCGTCTAGCTTCTCAGTTATTCGGCAACGATATGTTAGTAGCTAACGCAACAGGTTGCTCAATGATTTACTGCTCTGCTACTCCAACAAACCCATTCGTTCAGGATGAAAATGGTGAAGGTGTTGCTTGGGCTAACTCATTATTCGAAGACAACGCTGAATACGGTTATGGTATGGCAATGTGCACAGTCATACAAGAGTGCTCGTATCCTCAAGATTATGGAAGACAACCTTGATAAGGTTGAAGCTGACTTGAAGGCATCATTTGAAGCTTATATCGCTGCTAATGATGATCGTGATGTTCAAAGAACAATCGTTAACAAGTTAGTTGAACAGGTTAAGGCTTCTTCTAACCAAGAGGTTAAGGAATTACTCAAACTTGAAAGAGACCTTGTTTCTAAGTCTGTTTGGATCATCGGTGGTGACGGATGGGCTTACGATATTGGCTACGGTGGATTAGACCACGTAATGGCTAATAACCTAGATGTAAACGTATTAGTACTTGATACTGAAGTTTACTCCAACACAGGTGGACAGTCTTCTAAGTCATCTCAGGCTTCATCTATCGCGAAGTTTGCTTCCGGTGGTAAGCAAGGGTGCTAAGAAGGATATCGGTCAGATCTTCATGGAATACGGTACAGCTTATGTTGCACAGGTATCTATGGGTGCTAACCAGTCACAGACAATCAAGGCATTCAAGGAAGCTGAAAGTTACAAGGGACCATCAATTATCATCGCTTACTCACCATGCTTAGAGCACGGTATTAAGGGTGGATTGATTAACATGCCTAACGTTCAGAAGAATGCGGTTGCTTGTGGTTACACAGTTCTATACCGTTTTGACCCAAGACTTGAGAAGCCATTACAGATTGACTCTCGTACTCCAGACTTCTCCAAGTTCACAGAGTTCTTACTCAATGAAGCTCGTTACTTCAACTTACCTAAGGTATTAGGCCAAGAAGAAGCAGATAAGTTATTCGAGAAGGCTCGTAAGGATGCTGAAAAGCGTTATAACAGACTCTTATTCAAGAAGAGAGTTCAAGACGAAGAAACTTCTGAATAATTAAACTTAAAACATATCCTCTTCATTTAGAGGATATGTTTTTCTTGTTTATAGATTCATGGTGGTATACTAAAGCAAAGTGAGGTACATATGAAACACTTTCTATTAAGAACTAGACAGGCACTCTTTAGCCCAATTCAAAAAATACAGTTAAACTTACAGCCTAAGATGATAAAAGGTGAACATGCATTATTAGATTTAGTGGATGTTTTAAGAGAAAAACATATGAACCGATATATGATTGTTACAACAGCTGGATTTATCAAAAGAGGGACATTACAACCATTCTTCGAAAGATTAGATAAAGTCATATTCCATATAGTATCTTTCATGATGTAAAGCCAGATCCAGAGATTTTGGATGTCGAAAATCTAAAGGAATATTATATAAAAGAAGGTTGTCAAGGACTCATCGCAATTGGTGGAGGTTCTGTCATTGATTGCTCAAAAGCTGCGCTAGCTTGTGTACAAAGTAGTCATCTTGATGTAAAGACAGTATTAGAGACAGGAAGAGTATCTAAAATATTACCATTTTTTATCGCTGTACCGACGACTGCTGGTACTGGTTCTGAAGTGACTGCTGGTGCTGTTATTACTGATCCAATTAGGAAGCGTAAGTATGCGCTAAGTCATTTATTTCTAATTCCAAAGTATGCCGTTTTGGATGCTTCACTTTTGACTACATTACCACCTAAGATGACAGCTTATACAGGTATGGATGCTTTAACGCATGCCATAGAAGCGTATATCAATCATTTTAATAATCGTAAGACAAATGAGTATGCGCTAGAGGCTATTCAGTCTATTTTCCAATACTTAATCCCTAGTTTTGAAGATGGCTCAAACATAACATATCGTTTAGAACTCTTAGAAGCCTCTTATAAAGCTGGCGTAGCGATTACCAATAACTATATTGGCTACGTACATGCAATAGCACATGGTATTGGGGGAATGTATCATTTACAACATGGTATGATCAATGCCATTATCTTACCAATCGTATTAGAAGAATATGGGGACACAATCACAAAGAAACTAGCTCATATTGCGGATATCGTAGGTATTGCTGGTCATACTGATAAGCAAAAGGCAGAATATTTTATCAAAAAACTAAAAGAAATAAACCGAACATTAGGCATTCCAACATCAATACCAGAGATACAGGATTCAGATATACATTATCTTGCGACTGGTGCAGAGAAGGAAGGAAATCCTACATATCCAACGCCAGTCACTTGGGATGTTGAACATTTTGAAAAAGTCATTCGCAAGATACAGCAGGGGTATTCAGTCTAAGAAAATAAAAGGCTATGACACATAAATGTCATAGCTTATTTTAATGATTAAGCACGTCCAGAGTACTTACCATCAGCTGTAGAGATTTCGATTACTTCTCCTTCGTTGATGAATAATGGTACACGAACATTTAAAGCCAGTTTCTACAGTAGCGTTCTTTGTAGCAGATGTTGCTGTGTTACCCTTAACTGCAACTTCGCACTCTGTAACCTGTAAAGTTAACCTTATCTGGTAACTGTACACCTAAGATTTCTCCGTTATAAACCTGAATGTTTACCATTGAAGATTCCTTAAGGAAGTTCTTTTTTCCCAGTCTAAGCGGCTTGCTGGAATTTCGATCTGTTCATATGTTTCTGTATCCATGAAGATTAAGTTTGCACCATCGTTATAGAGGTATTGCATTTCTCTCTTATCGATGAAAAGCTTCTTCTACACGGTCAGAACCAATTAAAGCTAAGTTCCTTTACTACACCTGTTCTTGGGTTTCTTAACTTTAACAGCGACCTTCATCTTTAGCCATAGCTGTCTTATTACGGTCAACTGTGATTGCTTGGTATAAATCACCTTCCCAAACGAAACACTGACCTGGTTTAATTTCTGTTGATTGAATCATGAGTATTAACTCCTTTCAATTTCCGTTTATAATTTTTCTCTTAATATTGGCTTTTTTTACAACCTTTTCAACCGAAAAAGTAAATAAATTATCTGTTCTAGCAAGTTTATAAAAAAAATAATTCTAATTTTCAGGAAAAATATAGGGCAGTTTATGAATGTTACAAATATTATGAAGCATTGACTATCAGTGATGCATAAATGGTATATTTTGAACATAGATTTGATGAGGGAATGTATGAGTTTTTGAAAAAGTCTTTCGGTTTGGACTCATTGCAATTGGTTTTAATTTTGGAAGCAATAATAGTTCGTAATCTATTTTTATTTTTTACAGCACATTTTTGTATGGATAGAAATAGTACTACGATTACTTAGCATGATAGTTGTTATCAATATTATTAATAATTCACGTCATTTATCTGCAGATATGTTATGGATTTTATTAATTATATTATTTCCCGATCCCTAGGTACAGCATTATTCCTATTGTTGGGAGCAAATTTAATTACATCTAAAACTTTTTAGAGAACTAATTAAAAGTACAGCCGATTCCAAGAAATACTATGTTCAAGATGAAACAGTTTTAAAAGAGTTAGAAGAAATGGCACCTCAGATGAAAGGTGATTTTCATTATTGTCTAAGACAGAAGGATATCCAATCTATCGCAATTCTGATTTTGATTATTATCCTCTAGGAGATATTGGTTATCCTGTAATGCTAGAGGAAATGAAGAAGGCAAAGAAATTTATCTTCTTAGAGTACTTTACAATTGAAAAAGGAAACCTTTGGGAAGGTATGCATACAATCCTGAAAGAGAAAGTTTCTCAAGGCTTAGATGTACGTGTAATGTATGATGATATGGGTACAATTCACTCTCTTCCAACAAGCTATGCAAATATGCTTGAAAGTGAAGGAATCAAGTGTGTACGCTACAACAAGATTAATCCATTCTTAGGTGCAGTTATGAATCATCGTGACCATCGTAAGATAATGGTTATTGATGGCACAGTAGCATTCTCGGGTGGTATGAATTTAGCAGATGAATACATCAATCAGAAGATGGTCTTTGGCCACTGGAAAGATAATGTAATTCGAGTTAAGGGTGAAGCAGTTTGGTCCTATACTGTACTCTTCTTAACAAACTGGAATGCGATTCGTAAAACTGATGATGATTATACAGTCTTCAAGCTAGACTCTGTTACACAGCATTTAGATGGCTATATTTCCCCATATGGTGAAACACCATTTGATGGAGAAAACACAGGGCAGAATGTCTATATGAATATATTGAATCGTGCCAATGAGTATGTATACATTTGTACACCATATTTAATTATTGATACTGAATTAGAAAATGCATTAATCTTAGCAGCTAAACGTGGTGTAGATGTACGTATTATTACGCCAGGGATTCCAGATAAGAAGATCGTTTGGAATATTACAAGATCGTTCTATCGCAATCTGATCGATGGTGGCGTAAAAATCTATGAGTACACACCAGGCTTTTATTCATGGAAAAGTATTTGTGAGTGATGATATAGTTGCGACGGTTGGTACAATTAATCTTGATTATCGCTCTCTATATTTACATTTTGAAAATGGCACATATCTCTACGGTTCTAAGAAAGTACTAGATGTACGTGATGATATGTTAGATACCATCAGTAAATCGCACCAGGTTCAAAAGGGTGAAATTAAGGATGGATTGTTACGTAGATTATTTATTGGTGTTGTGAAGTTATTTGCACCATTATTATAAAAATAAATGAAGATGCTATGAAATCTTAAGCATCTTCATTTTTATCAATCTTATATGTTGATTCAGTAGACTGTGTAAGTGTTTCTGATTCGTCTGGTTTTATTTCTACATACTTATAGAAATAGTATAGCGCATGTGCATAATAGGCACAGAATAGTCTGTATTGTGTAAGAATTAGCACAATAAGTAAAGGAATAAACATTGCGGTAATTAATGGAATCATTGATTTAGTGATTGTATATAAAAGAACTAGGGTCTTCAAGTGTAACTAATGGGATTAGAACGGTACCACCAAAGATGGTTTTTTTATAATAGGGAATATGATAACTAGGGTAAAGAGTAAGGCTGCTAAGCATATCCACATGTAGTGAATATCCATTTTAATCATATCTTTAAATGAATCAATAGCCTCTTTTTATACTATGTCTGATTGCGTCTTGATATGCTGTGGTGGGTAAGTATAAATCGCAAAATGCAATAAAAATTGTTAAATAGTAAAAGTACTAATTTTGAAATCAGTAATAAAAATGTATTGGAGATATAGTATGCAAATAAATTATCTAAGAATGCTATAAAAAGAAGAGATACATAAGATAATTAGCCATTTCTCCTTTACAGGGTTCAAAGAGATCAATTAGTTTGGTATAAGAGCCTTGTGCAATTCTATAAATTTGCATGAGGATTAGAAGCATGAAAAACTGCATTATAATTGAACTAATAAATGATAGAAGGAAACTTGATTGTACTACTTCGAAAAAGTTAAGTGGACTGATATTACCAGTTAAAAATCATCTGAATGGCCTGGGAAATCAGAGAGAATAGAGATTAATAATTGTAAAAATAAATACAAAAGAAAGTATCTCCAAAAACTCTTCTTCCGAATCTGATACACATGATTATAAAATTTATTATCGACAAACATATTCGTACTCTCACTTTCTATTAATTATGAAAGTATGCCTAAATAAATCTACTATATGTATATTGTATCACTAGAAAAATAACATTTATAAAACAATTTTTATAAAATTTAATGTACATTGAATATTCAAAAAATGAATATTCATCCTATAATAATCATAGGAGTTAAACTATGGACTATAATAATCAGCTAATGAGCAAAAAAATGGACTTGCAGTACTAAGTCTTGCAAAAGCCCTTATAAAATATAAAGTTGGGGATAGAACACCAACTGTTACGGAGTTAAGTGAGAAACTGAATATTTCAAGAGGTACTGCACAATCTGCGCTTAAGACCTTGCAGAATAATAATGCGATTCATATTGTAAGTAAAGGACACTTAGGATCTTATGTAATTGAAAAGAATGATAAGATTCTACTTGAACTTGCAGGCATTAATTTACTGGTAGGTGCTATGCCATTACCATATTCTAGAAAATATGAAGGACTAGCAACAGGCATTATAACAACCATGGAAAATAAACATGGTATCCCAATGACACTTTCGTATATGAGAGGTGCTAAGAATCGAATCGCAATGGTCTTAGAGAATCGTTATAATTTTGCGGTTGTGTCGAAATACGCAGCGAAAGAGTTTTTAAATGCGCATAAAGGTCAAATTGATATTGTATGTGAATTTGGAGAAGGTACTTATTGTTCGTCGCATGTTATCGTATTCCATGATTCACATATAAAAGATATTCAGGATGGTATGCGAATTGGTATCGATCGTGACTCAATTGATCAAAGTGATATTACAAAGCGTGCATGTGGAATGAAAAAGGTTGAATTTATTCCTGTTGAATCAAACAATTTACTGCGACTAGTTCAAAATGGTGAGATTGATGCGGCTGTTTGGAATGAAGATGAAATCATTGATAAGATGTCAAAAATAAATTACGTAAAAGTTATCATGTCGATGATAATGATGATACTAAATGCAGTTATTGTAACAAATGGTAAATCTACGCCAGAAATGACAGAACTACTAAAAGTCAGATGATTGATATTGAAAGCAAACTTTTAAACGATGCAAAATCTTGTTACTAGATGGAAATGATGACACCTCGATATTAGAAAAAGGATATTATGAGACATAGTTGATAAAAAAGTTTAGAGTAGATATAAAATTTTTCGTGATTTAGGTGGCTATAAGACTATAGATGGGAAAAAGGATTAGAATCAGGACTGATATATCGCAGTTGTTATCTAGGGATGGATGAATGAAGAAGAATTACAAACATTTACAAAGATTTAGGGTATTAAAACTGTATTAGACTTGCGTACATCTTATGAAGCGTTTGAAGATCCCAGATCCCAGTTATCGATGGAATTGAAAATTATAGAGTAAGTGGAATGCGTGACCGTAAATGGTGAGGGTGTAGATTTTCTCCATATGGGATTCATAAGATGATCATTTCAGATGATAGTGATCAAGAAACATTACATACGCATATGGTCAGAACTATATCGAGATATGATGTTTCAGAATGAAGGTTTCATGTTTATTCTTGAAATGATGAAACAGAATATCGAATTTCCAATACTATTTCATTGTGCTACAGGGAAAGGATAGAACAGGTGCTAATCGCAGCTCTTATGTATTTACTGTTAGGTGTATCTAAAAGAAGATATTATGGAAGACTATCTTCTATCAAATCAGGCATATCATGACACGTATAGAAATAGGCATTAGAACAAAAATCAGAGAAAGAATCAACAAGAATCCATCACTTAAACGAATTATCATGATGGAAGCAGGTGTTGATGAACAGATGGGTAGAGAAATGCTAGATGGTATATTTAGATAGATATCCAAAGCTATGAAGAATTTCTTTCTTGAAAAGAATATGGTATTGATGCAAAGACATGCGTGAATATATTGCAGTATATTTCTTGAATAATTTTGTATTGACTATGAAAAGCGATTATAGGTATTATTGAAATATCAATATACAATATTCTGTATAATGGAGATAAGATGTTAAAAGATAGAATTGAAATATTAAGATCAGCAGCAGTTATCAATGATAATGTTGCACAATATGTAAATAAAGTTATAGATACATTAGAGAAATACCACTTTGATGAGTCAAAGATGGAAATGTTTACTACACATCTTGCAATGGCAGTACAACGTATTATGACAAAGTGGAGCAGTGGAGCATCTTGATGAATGCAATTTGGAGTGAAGTGAAAATTTTTGATACATTTGATGAAGCAAAACAAGTATATTCAAATATAACTAGTGATGCACCTGTACAGATTCCTGAGAGTGAAGAAAAGTTTTTGTTAATGCATTTATGTAATTTACTTCAAAGAAAGAGTTAGAAGGAGATTTTGATTTTATGAAAATTGTTGTTGGAGGACAGATTAACAAGCAGGAGATTCATGACTATATCCAAAAATATTTTGGTGAAGGAAATGTAGAACTTGCAGTTAAAAATGATTTAGATGCTGTTATGGCTATGAAAGCAGGACAGTTTGATTATTACATTGGTGCTTGTAATACAGGTGGAGGTGGTGCATTAGCAATGGCAATGGCTCTACTTGGAGCAGGGGCATGTAAAACAATTTCTATGCCTGGAAAGATTTTATCGGATGAAGAGATTATACAAGCAGTAATGAAGGGAAAACTGCATTTGGTTTTACTTCTCAACATATGGAACAAGTTTTACCAGTTTGGTTGAAAGCTATTCAAGAAAAGAATAGCTAAGATATACCTAATTAACGAAAGGGGATAATTATAATGAGGTATTTAGTTTTAGCCGCTATTGGTGCATTAGCATCTATTTTAGCGAACAGAGGTATTGCGGTATTCAATGATGGATTCCGCCCAATCGTTCCACAATTCTATGATGGACAAATTTCAAGAAAAGAATTAGCAACAATGAGTTTTGCGATTAGTTTTGGTTTAGTAATTGGATTTGCTATTCCAACATCTATCGCTGCTTCTATTATTCTAATTCACTGTATTTTACTAACAACAGATATTATTGGTACATTCTGCCCTGATTCTCTTGTTGGTACAGTAATCGCTAGGTGTAGTTGGTGCTGCATATGGCGTTGCTATTTTATTAGGTTTAGAATCTATCGTTAACTTATTTGGTTCTTTACCATTTAACTTTTTAGCAAATCTAGGATCAGTTTCTTCATATATTACAGCAGCATTTGCTATTTTCCCAGCAGTTGCTGTTGGTTATCAACATGGCTTCAAGAAGGGAGCAGTTGCTGGATTAATCACATTAGTTGTTTACTTATTAACAGTTAAGTTTGGTAAGTTTGCTCTTGGTGAAGCAAAGGTTGCTTTAAATGGTTTTGGTATGGCTATGCTTGCAGGTATGGTTATGTCTACTAGTATTTGCTACAGGCGTTAAAGGTACAGGCGATGCAAATAGTTCATTAGTAACTACATTTGGTGATAAGGTTAAGAGAATTCGCTCTAACTGGTGGTTATTAGCTATCATGGGTGGTTTAGTTGCTATGGCTACTTCTTTAGGTATTGTTGCAGGTGATCCAATTTCTTTAGGACTTGTTTCTGAAGGATCATGGGCTGAAGCAGCAATGGTTGCATTAGCACGTGCGATTGGATTTGTTCCACTAGTATTTACAACAGCTATCGTTACTGGTGTATATGGACCAGCAGGTTCTACATTTGTATTTGTTGTAGGATTATTATTGCATGGCAATCCATTTGTAGCGGTTGTTGCTGGTGCAGTTGTTATGGTAGTTGAACTTGCATTAATCAATGTATTTGCAAAAGGTATGGATAAGTTCCCAGGCATGAAGGATATGGGGGAACACATCCGTACATCTATGAATAAGGTTCTTGAGGTTGCATTAACAGTTGGTGGTGTAGTAGCAGCAGAAGCAATGGCAGCTAAATTTGTAGGTATTACAGGATTTGGTGCATTATTTGTTGTAGGTTGCTTGCTATTAAACCGTATTTCTAAGAAGCCAATTGTGGAATTAGCAGTTGGACCTGTTGCTTGCATTGTATTCGGTATCTTACTAAATATCTTGTTAGTACTTCAATTGATTGCATTAGCACCAGTTGCATAAATTAGTATGCATAGTGCGGTACGGGTCGATTTGCCGCGTACCGCACTTTTCACTTTATGTAAAGAAAGGAATGATTATGAAAGTTGAAGAAATGAAATCATCTAGCTAACTTGAAATCCATTTTCATTCTGTTATACGTTCATTTCCAGTTTCTGAAGGAAACTGGATCTATTATTGGGTGTAAAGAATGATTTTCATATTAGTCCTTCTTTTATTCAAAATTTAATAGATACAAAAAATTATCAACTTCATACAATTGATGCAATGGCACAAGGTGGAAGAGCAACTGATTTAAAACTCATAAATCCAATTACTGGAAATTATATGAGTGGTTCTTCTTCTGGTACAGCAATTAATGTATTTTTAGGTATGAATGATATAGGAATTGGATCCGATGGTGGTGGGTCTGTATTGGCACCTGCTATGTGTTTAAATCTATTCGGATTTATTTCCTATCTTATCGATAAAGAAAATATGAATCTATATTCAAAGGTTTCTACCGATGATATTAGATTTAGACCTTCTCTTGGTTATATTGCAAAAGATTTCGAGATGTTAAAAGATATAATTAAGATAACAGTACCATTTAGAAAAATGATAGTTCAGTTCATAAAATTGTATATTTCATCTATAGATATAGTAACTATCCATTTGAAGTAGAAAAGAATCGATTTTCCAGATATATACGGTGATAGAAAAGAAAACATACAGTTTTTGGAGCAAGTATTACCTACAATAGATTTTCTTATTTCTAAAGAAGGCCCAGTGGATGTGGAAGGATTTGGAGATAGTGTCTTTGGACACTTTGATGAAAGGACAAAACAAATTCAAAGGAAAGCTAAGAAAGGGTTATTGCGTGTAGCGAATATGGTTGGTGCTACAGCAATATCGTATTCCAACAGATGAACTTGGTGTTAGTTATCTTGGCATATGTGAGTCAATTCCTTCGAAAATTGCAGTAATGATTGAGAAGATGGAAAAATTAGTAATTCCTCAAGATGAACTGATTGAACGTTATTTTAGAAACCCAGAAACATGGTTTCGGAAAGGTTATGGTGAATAAACATGAAATATCAGAATATTACATATTCGCATGAGCATCCTCGGATTGATTTATCAACAGGTAAAAATGATCCTGATTGCCTATTGAATGGGTATTTAGATTGTATAGATGAACTAAAAGATATCCATGAAAAAGGTGTAATACGTTGGGTTGATTGTTCTAATCATGGTATCGGCGTAGATTGGGCAGGAATAATAAAAAAATATTTGATGAAGTTGGGATTGAAATCATCAACTCTACAGGTTTCTATAAGACTCCATTTATGCCAGATTACGTAAGTACTGCAAGTGTGGAAGAACTAGCACAGATTATGTTAGAAGATATTGCAAAAGGTGCAAAGGTAATTGGTGAAATAGGCACAAGTAAGAATGAGTGGACAAAGGATGAACATAAAGTATTTGAGGCAGCTATAATTGCACAAAAGAAAACAAATACAGTCATTATTACACATACGACTTTAGGAACACTTATTAAGGAACAAGTAGATTTCTTTTTAGAAAAGGGAATTAATCCGAAGAAGGTTATAATTTCTCACGTTGCATTATCAAATGATTTAGATGCGATTCGTTATGCTCTACAAAAGAAAGGGATTTAATGTTGCATTTGATACGATTGGTAAAGACAAAGTATCTTACCTGATGAAACACGTGTTCAGTTTATGAAAAACATTAATTCAAAGAAGGGTATACTACACAGTTGCTAATGTCTATGGATATTACAAGACAAAAGTCATCTAAAGAAAAAAATGGTGGAGTAGGCTATGCATACTTTACTAGATACATTTCATTCCCTATGCTTGAACAAGCTGGAGTATCTGAGGAAAGCAATTTACTACAATTACATCAAAGAATTTTCACTGAGATTTTGGAGGCATAATAATGAAAACATATCCATTAGAATCAATCTCATTAGAAGAAGCGAAAACAAAAACAGTTTCAACTAATTGATGAGATTACAAAAGAATTTCAAGGAAAAGAATTTCTCTCTGCAGGTGACTTTTGGTGTAGTACCTGGTTTAAATAAACCGGTATATGCTCAAAAAAAGTTGAACGAGTGATTGCAAATTTCTTTCATGCTGAGAAAGGCATTATTATTAGTTGGTTCTGGTACTGGTGCTATCCGTAGTGGTTTTACAAGTGATGACATCTGCAAATGAAGAAATCTTTAGTACATACATCTCCGATTTATCCAACAACTGAGAGCTAGTTTTTCTATCGATGGGACTTAATTCCTGTCAGAGCAAATTTTAATGATCTTGAAGACATCAAAAGCAGGTTCTTAGATGAAACATCAGAATATTCGTACTGCACTTGTTCAATACACACGTCAAGCAATTGATGATTCGTATGATATGGAAGAAGTGATTCGTGCTATTAAATCTGTCAGAGATATACAAATTATTACAGATGATAACTATGCAGTAATGAAGGTTCATAAAATTGGTGTTGAATTAGGTGCTGACTTTATCTGCATTCTCCTGCTTTAAATTATTAGGGCCAGAAGGAGTTGGCGTTGTTGTTGGTAAATCATCCTTAGTTGACGCAATCGAAAAGATGAATTATTCGGGTGGTTCAAAAGTTCAAGGATGGCAAGCGATGGAAGTATTACGTGGTTTAACTTATGCTCCTGTTGCACTAGCGATACAAGCTGAAGTAAATGAAGAACTTGTAAGACGTCTAAATAATCATGAAGTAGAAGGTATCAAAAATGCATTCTTAGCGAATGCACAATCCAAAGTATTATTGGTTGAATTTGAAGATACTATTGCAAAAGCAGTGTTGGAAGAAGCAGAGAAGTTAGGTGGTCTACCTAACCCAGTTGGAGCTGAGTCCAAATATGAAGCAGTTCCTATGTTCTATCGTGTATCTGGAACATTTAGAAAAGCAGATCCAACACTAGAAGAAAGAATGATACGTATCAATCCAAATCGAAGTGGACCAGATACGATAATACGTATTCTGAAAGAGAGTATTAGAAAGGCGAAAGATGTTTCTAGATAAGTTATGTAAAACAAATCCAAATCTTATTCAAACAGCAGTACATATGCATCAACAGAAACAGATTCTGCCTGATACATATGTCGTAGATGTTGATCAGATTTTTATAGAGAATGCAAAAAGCGATTTTTGCAAAAAGGCAAATGAACAAAATATTGAACTCTATTATATGCTAAAACAGATTGGACGTAATCCATATCTTGCAAAGGAATTAGAGAAAATTGGTTACAAAGGGGCAGTTGTTGTGGACTTTTAAAGAAGCTGAAGTGATGATGAAAAAAATCATCTTCATATTGCACATGCAGGTCATCTAGTGCAGATTCCATCAATGATGATAAATCAACTGGTAGCGTATGGTTGTGACTATATCACAGTATATTCTTATGAAAAAAATTAGTTGAAGTGAATGAAGCTGCTAAAAAAGATAGGGTATCAGTCAGAAAGATATGTGTACGTGTCATTGGTGAAAATGATCGGATCTATAGTGGACAAACAGCAGGTTTTCTACTTTAGACCAATTAGAAGAACTTGTACAAAAAGTCAAAAGGACTTAACACATATTGAAATTACTGGGTGTCGATAACTTTTCCATGTTTTCTTATACGATGAAGACAACAAAAGCAGATTGAAGCACAAGAAAATCTATATACAGTCCTGAAAAGCAAAAGAAAGATATTAGAAGATTTAGGTTGTCTTTATTCAAAATGTGAAATGCACCTTCAGCTACATGCGTGCATACATTAGAATTGATGAAGCAATATCCTGAAATTACATCAGCTGAACCAGGTCATGGACTTTCAGGTACTACACCATATCATGTTGATCATGATACAGAAGAGATTCCAAGTATTCTCTATCTTTCAGAAGTAAGTCATGTATTAGATAACCATGCATATATTTATGGTGGCGGATACTATCGACGTGGACATATTCAAAATGCACTGATTGGAAATTCTTATGAAGGATTAGTAAAAGATAGTGTTATTCTTCCGGATATGGATTCTATTGATTATCATTTTGGATTGGAGAATCCACATCATATTGGTGATAGTGCGATATTATGTTTCCGTTATCAGATTTTTGTGACTCGTAGTGACGTATGTCTTGTGAAAGGAATTCATTCAGGAAGTCCTGAGATTGTAGGTGTATATGATAGTCTAGGAGGTAAGAAATGAAAAAGAGATTTATTATTATTGTCTTAGATGGGTTTGGAATTGGGGCAATGCATGATGCAGCGCAAGCAAGAGCTGGTGATGAAAAGTCAAATACACTAGCTTCTATTTTGGATGAATTTCCAGATTTAAAGTTACCTACACTAGAAAAACTTGGTTTGATGAATGCCTTTTGGTAGAGAAAGCAATTGTATGAAGTTTCAACCTAAAAGCTAACTTTGGTAGAAGTGAATTAATGCATCAGGGTGCAGATACATTCATGGGTCACCAAGAAATCATGGGTACCAAACCAAAGAAACCACAGTTTGTTCCTTTTCCAAGAGAAAGTAGATGAAGTTGCTAAACATCTGTAAAGATGCGGGACATAAGGTTGAAATTATTAATCGAAATGGACTGCGTTATGTCGTGGTTGATGATTATGTAACTGTTGCGGATAACTTAGAAGCCGATCTAGGTATGTGCTACAACGTAACAGCCCCGCTTGACTACATGCCTTTTGAAAAGGAATATGAAATTGCTAAATTGGTTCGTGAAGTTTCTACAGTAGGACGTGTCATTGTATTTGGTGGAACTGGTAATACGATGCAGGATTTATATAATGCTGAGGAAATTCGCGAGGGTAAGTATATAGGTATTGCTTCCGCAAAATCAAAATCGTATGACCAAGGATATCAATGTCTGCATCTAGGATATGGTGTAGATAAAGAAGTACAAGCACCTACAATACTAACAAAGAATGGTATTCCATGTACGCTTATTGGAAAGGTTGCAGATATTGTCGCAAATGATTTAGGTAAGTCTATCTCGTGTGTTCCAACACCAGAAGTTATGGAAATTACTCTAAATTCAATTCTTGAAATGGAGCAGGGATTTATCTGTACAAATGTTCAAGAGACAGATTTAGCAGGACATGCACAAAACGCTGCACGTTATGTTGAAGTCCTAAAACAAGCAGATGAAGGATTAGCTAAAATCCTTCCACATTTAACTGAGAACGATATTCTAATCGTTCAAGCAGACCATGGAAATGATCCACATATTGGCCACTCTAAACACACAAGAGAATGTGTTCCACTTTTAATCTATCGTAAAGGATTAGAAGGAGTACAAGTAGGAACACGTAAAACTATGTCTGATATGGGTGCTAGCTGTTGTGATTACTTTGGTGTAGAAGCACCACAAAACGGTGAGTCATTTATTGAACTTATTGGTGGAAAGAACTAGGATTTTATCAATCTAAATTAAATACCTTACTATTTAAGAGTCTTTATATTAGAATAGTAGGGTATTTTATTATTCATGAGGTAGAACTATGTCACTATTTACGCAGATGATACAACTACAGATGCAAATCCTATTGATGCTAGGCATCGGTTTTTTCTTGCGTAAAAAGGAAATTGTAACAGCAGAAATTCGCAAAGGATTATCTACACTATTAATTAAATGTAGTTTTACCATGTACTGTCATTCTCTCATTTTATGAATGATTCAGATGTAAATTCAGATTTATTAATGACTTGTTTCATTGCTGTCATTATATCTGCAATCATTCAGACTAGTATCTATTATCGCTAGTAAGTTTCTTTTTCCAGAAATATGAAAAAGACGGATGCTAATGTACTAACGTTATGGCATGATTGTATCTAACTCAGCATTTTATTGGTATTCCGATGATTCAAAGTATCTATGGTAGTGAAGCAATCATGTTTTGCATCAGTATTCCAGATTCCAATTATTGTAACGATGTGGACAATCGGTTTAGCATTATTTAAACCAATTGATCATAAACATGCATTTAAAGTCTGTGTTTAAAAAAATCCATCTGTGGTTGCGGTATTGATTGGATTTATCATTATGCTTACAGGCATTAAAGTTTCCGTATTTATCACGAAAACAATAAGTAGTATTGCTGCATGTACAACAGCAATCTCTATGTTTGTAGTAGGATCAATCTTAGCAGAGATTGAATGGAATAACTTATTTAGATAAAGAAAGTCTTATTCTTCTGTTCTATACGTTTAATATGCATATCCGTTCATTGTATTTATTGCATTAACATTCTTAAATGTTCCTACACTAATTAAAGCGATAGCAATGATTATGACAGGAATGCCAGCAGGATCTACTAGCAGCAATTCTTGCGGAGCAGTATGGATGTGATGCAAAGTTTGCAGCAAAGCTAATCCTAGTCTCTACAGTATTATCTGTAATTACGATTCCAATTCTATGTTTAGGTTTATAAACAGTATAGTACAATGCATCGTCATCAGTACATAGTCAGTTTAGGAATGTTGCTGTACGTACACAATTAACGCAGCTGTACAAATTGACTTGCTTTTTATAGATATTAGCTATAAAAATACTAGTTGAAGATGCGCATAGTTATGAGGAATTTTTTTTAGATGATACCATATGAAAACAAATAGCATACTTTTGCTATTTTTTTGTGGGAGGTAAATAGATGGTTAGAAAAATCGTAGGTTTCATATTGTCTTTGGTATTAGGTCTAGGAAATCTCTTGTCGTTTACATCTGCAGTTAATGCAGAGGAAGCTGGTAAGATTTGGTTAAACGATGATAATACTGTTACATATACAACAATTAATGATGCTGTGGCTGCAGGTCATACAGGTGATATCATTCGTGTCAGTGGAACATTTGATACAACTAACACTGCATTTAGAGATGCTGTCGTAAATAATGATATGACACTTGAGTTTGTAGGGAATACAGTAATCTTGAGTGATAACAGCTTGCAACATGGTCTTACCATCGCTAGTGGGTCACATATCAAGACTGTAAATGGCTCAACACTAACAATGAAGGGTTTTAATACAGCGCTCAATCTACAAGTTGGATCTGAAATGAATGATGGTTTATATACTTTTGAGAATAATGAGCAGGTAAGCTTTAAATGGATTTATTAATGGCTCTGCAAGAGAAAATCTTGTGGTTAATGTTACCTCAAATTCCTTTTTCAAGATTGTATAATGATAATTTTCATGTAGAAAATGCAACTGTTAAGTTAAATGCTACTCCAATCAGAACGGATGGTGTTTATTATCCATTAGGCATTATGCCAGATGGTGGTATCGGTGCTCTTCAAATGGCATATAACTTTAAAAATGTGCACTTTGAAGCTACGGGAATAGCTGGATATGAAGTAGGAAAGTGGAATATTGAAGATTCCTTGATTAACATTGATTTTAGCGGGGATAATGCCACGGGTGGTGTTGGATATATTCAATTTAATTACCATGTAGCTGCTGGAGTTTCTACTATTAAAAATACAAACCTTCATTTAAAAAATGTTGCGATGGGATTATCTGTATTGAATGATCCGGATACTTCCACAATGGAGTTAGATATTGATAATTCAGTTGTGACACTTGATACAATAGGTAGTGAAATGGATTCTTCTGTTGGAAATTCAGGTATTCAAGTTTCGGGTGCTAAAGTAAAGGTTAATGATTCGGTTATCAACTATACTAGATCAACTCCTTATGGAACGGCATTCTATATCATTGGTGGCGGCTCACAACTTGAAATGACTGGAGATACTGTCATTAATACACCTGCTAGCTTAGATGCAGTAAATATATCAGAAGATAAGATTGATAATGCTGCTGCAGTACTTGCACCAAATGATGCATATGTTGTTACAGGTGGTTCTCATCTTGTGAAGTATCATAAAGATACGATAGCAGAAATTAGTACAACACCAACAAATGGTGCAGCAAATGGCAATGAAAAACTGACTTATTTCCAATTGGCAGATCCTTCTGTAACGTCTCTATCTCCATTAAATAAAAATGGTCAACGTTATACATATGGGGTGGCTAACGCTTCTAGTGATGGCAATAAGTATGTATGGGTACCAAGCGAGAAGGTAACATTTAGTTTAGGTGATAATCCAAAGTGCTACATTTGCGGATGGTACAAATGCAAATAAAGAAACATTAGCGATGCGTGGTCATGCGATTACTATGGCAGTTCGTGCAAATGATGAAGCGATACCAACATTTAATACTACTCCAATCAGTAATGATGCTAGTAAGCAATTCAAGGGATGGTTCTATAGGGATGCAACAGGCAATGTTCTTCCATTTGACCCTAATACAACAGATGTACTAGAAACAATGAATGTATTTGCAATGTGGGAAGAAGTACCACAACCAATCGTTACACCAACACAACCATCACAACCAGCTACATCAGTAACACCAAAGACAAGTGATAACACAAACATTGGGATATCAGATTGGTGTGTTACTAGTAAGTTTAAGTGCAGTAGTGATTTTATTAAAAACACGTAATCTAGTTACAAAGTAATAAATTAATATAAAGTTATCCGGTAAAATGGATAACTTTTTTTCTGCAAAGTATACTTGACATATAATGCAAAGTTAACTATACTTTAAATGCAAAGCAAACTTTGCGTATATATCGATATATCAGATAGGAGCATAAAGGTGAAAAATAGAATAAAGGAACTCAGAAAGGAACATAAGTTATCTCAGGGTGAACTTGCGGACTTGGTTGGTACGACAAGACAGACGATAACTTCAATTGAAGTAGGGAAGTATACTGCCTCATTACCACTAGCGTATAAGATTGCGAAGCAGTTTTCATTGAGTATTGAAGAAGTATTTGATTTTACAGAATTAGAGGAAGAGGAATAAACATGGACAAGAAATTATTAAAGGCAAAACAAGAATTACAAAAATATACAAATATTTGGATAGTGATTGCAATATGTTCAGTATTGATTCTTGTTGTAAATAGATTCGGATATCTGACGAAATCATATGCAGATAGTCACTTTGCTAACTATATGAATGGATTTTATATGGGGCTATTTATTGTAACAGTCGTGGTAGCTGTGTGTCATATTGCAAAGAATTATAAAGCAATGAAGAATGAGAAAGATTTGATGCGTTTATATAACGAGATGCATGATGAAAGATGCCGTCAGATTGAATTAATGTCTAAACGTCAAGCATTTTTGATTGCGGAAGATTTATTGTTAGTAGTTGCTGTGATTGCAAGTTTCATAAATTCTTATCTATTTGCTGGTATCATCATTTCAATGATTGTATTTATCTTTACTTCTATTATCTGTAAGGAATACTACAAGAGAACTTATACAGGAGAAGAGTAAGTATACTATGACAATAAAGATATTATTTGTTTGTCATGGAAATATCTGTCGTTCGCCAATGGCGGAGTATATCTTTCGTAAACTAGTGAGTAATGCTGGCGTAAGTGATCAGTTTGTGATAGCGTCTGCTGCAACTAGTTCGGAAGAAATATGGAATGGTAGGGGTAACCCAGTATATCCTGCTGCGAAACAGAAACTATATGAACATGGTATGAACTGCGATGAAAAACGAGCTCGTCAAATCACTGCGAAGGATTATGCATATTATGATCTGTTAATTGGTATGGATGAGATGAATATCCGCAACATGCAAGAAATGTTTCATAATGATCCAGATAGAAAGATACATCTATTGCTAGAATATACAGGGATTCGTAGAGGATTTCTGATCCTTGGTATAGTGGTGATTTCGATACAGCGTATCGTGAAATTGAAGAGGGCTGTATTGCGCTATTTGAATATCTTACAAATAAATTGAAATGAAACTGGACATCTACTGTAGTGGATGTCTTTTTTGTAACTGCTTTCTTTTTCAAAATATAAAAAATCAGGTAGAGTTAGTATGTTTTATCGTTGAATCAACTATAATTTTTTGGTGAAAAGGACTATAATTATAGGCGCTAATGTTTATGGGAGGTAACTATGGAAATAGAAGTGATTCAAGATCTTATTAAGATGGATGAAGAAACTCGCAATAAGATTAATAATGCCCATGAATTGAAGTACAAATTGAAGCAGGCAATTGAGCAGGAGAAAAAGAAACTGACGGATGAGGCTTGGGCCAACGTAGAGGCACAGGTTAAATCAATGCGTGAAGAAATTCGTACGACTCATGAGAAGAAACAAACAGAAGCAAAAGCAATGTATGAGAAAGAATCAAAGCGTATCACTGAAATGTTTAACGCAAATAAGGAACGCTGGATTCAAATGATTGCGGATTATACTGTTGGAAAAAGAGAACAGGAGTAGCGAATGAGCAAATCAAGTAATGCGATTACCGCTAAGGCGAGAGCGATGCTTGCAGAACATTTGAAACCTGTTGATTACGCAACGATGTTACAAAGAAAGACGGTTGGTGATATTGCGATATTTTTACAAAGTCAACCTCTTTATAAAGAATCTTTGGAGGGAATTAATCCAAAGTCAATTCATCGTGGCCAGTTAGAGGTTTTACTTCGTACAGGTGTATTCAATCGATTTGCAAAATTGATTCGCTATGCGGATGATAACGCAAAACATTTTGGACATATTGCGGTCATGGAAACAGAAATTGAATTAATTTTAATGAAATTACATTCGCTATCTGACCAAGACAATGAGATATTACGCCAAAATATGATTTCTAAGTTACCGCTATATATCGGGAGCTATACTTCGTTTCCATTGGAGGAATTGGCAGATAGTGCTTCCTTTCAAGATGTATTGGCGTTATTAAAAGATACTTCTTATTATGATGTATTAAAGAAGTATGAACAAAAATCCTTAGAGGATATGGATTTTATCAATTTGGAACATTCCTTACGTACTAGATATTACGCAACGTGTCTAGAAACGATTGAGAAGTATTCTAATACAACTTCAAAGGAAAAGATGAAGGAAATTATCTTATCTCGTATTGAGTTAGAAAATATCGCAATCATTTATCGTTTGAAGAAGTATTTTACTGTTTCTAAGGAATTCATTAAGCAGATGCTAGCAGACTATTGTTGTTTCTTTGTATGAAAGATTTATACGACATGGTTGACAATGATACTGCAGAACAAGTGATTCAGCGCTTAGAGAAATCAAGATATAAAGCGTATCTATCAAATCAGAAATTTCTTTATATTGAACATTATGCACAACGTATTGCGTTCAATATGAGTGCACATTTCATTCGTACTGATACCGATCCGAATCTATCGCTACTAGCATATGTATTACTAGCAGATATTGAGATTCAGAATGTTATTGATATTATCGAAAGTGTAAGATATCAGATTCCACAAGAGCGTGTGAAAGCTCTGCTGATTTATTAAGAAAGGATTGCACATGGCTATAGAAAAAATGAAGTTCATCAGTGCATGCACAGACCCAGAGCATCGAGATGCGATGTTACTAGCGGGGATGAACACAGGTCTGGTACAGCCAGTGATAGCAACCAAAATTATCAATGATGATAATAATGGAAGCGTCATTAGTACAGAAAATCCATATCAGGATTATGTACAGACATTTAAGAGTATTGCGCATGCAGTCGGATGTGATTTGAATGTAAAAGAAAAGATTACATCTAGTTATACCAATGCTGAAATTGAAGCATATATTAAAGAATTAAACGAAGAGTTTGGTTTAGATAATGTTGCACAAAGTGAAACATTATCGCCTGATGATGAGAAGGCTTTAAAAGAATTAAGTGTATTAAACTTTGAAAAGATGCATGCATGTAATTACCTAAATTTTGGTTTTGGTAGATTACCAATGGATAGTTTTAAGAAGTTATCTTTGTATCGTGAAGAGATGTTTGTATTACATCGTTTACATTCCACAGCACAATATGTGTGGCTTGTATATGTAACAAGTGATACTTACGCTGCTAAAGCTTTCAAGATTTTCCAGAGCTTATTCTTTGAACCAATCACAATTCCAAAGTTTGATATTCAGGAAAGAGTAGAACAATGCCGTATCAAGATGGTTGATATGTATTCCTATTGCGTACGTCAAAGTTCTATCTGCAATATGTATCCATATGTTGCAGTGCTAGACCAGAAACAAATCCTTAGTGGATTTGTAAAGGCTTCTGACGTTGAAACATATAAAGCGGCCTTTAATGGTTTGCCGGTTGACTTTAGAATCAAAGAGCCAAGTGAAGTAAAAGATATTAAGTGTCCAACGCTATTAAAGAATAGTTGGTTCTTCAAACCATTTGAATTGTTTATCGAGATGTATGGACTACCTGCATATGATGATTTTGATCCAACAGTCTTTATTGGAATCACGTACTGTATCTTGTTTGGTATCATGTTTGGCGATTTTGGACAAGGGCTTGTACTGATGATTCTTGGTTTCTTATTCGAAAAAAAGGGCAAGTTATTTGGCATTGTTGGTAGAGTTGGTATTACATCATCCATCTTTGGCTTCTTGTTTGGATCTGTTTTTGGACATGAAACACTTCTAAATCCAGTACATCAATCTTTATTTGGTGTAAGAGACAAGTTATTTGAAGTTATGGCTTCATCCAGTACGATGGTGCTTCTAATCGGTGCGATTGCGATTGGTGCAGTACTTATCTTAGTTACGATGATTATGAATATGTGGAATCGCGCTCGTAAGAAAGAGTGGGCTGAATTCTTGTTCTCACAGAATGGTGTGGCAGGATTTGTATTCTATGGATTTATTATTGTGGCTGCTGTGTTACTAGCTATAGCTAAGGTGAATGTACTAAAACCATTGTTTGTTGTTCCATTTATTGTTGTTCCAATCATCTTATTTATGATGAAGGAAGCTTTGAAAGAAAGTTTGAAGGACACTCATTTAAACCTGAAGATGGATGGGGAAATTACTTCCTGATGAGTTTCTTTGAAACATTTGAAATACTGTTGAGTTTTGTAACAAACTCCATGTCATATCTGCGTGTTGGTGGTTTCGTATTAAGCCATGCAGGCATGATGCTTGTTGTAATGACGCTAGTAAAGATGACAGGTAATGCAGGGATTATCATTGCAGTACTTGGTAATATCTTCGTTATGGCGTTAGAAGGTTTGATCGTTGGTATTCAGACATTACGTTTGGAATACTATGAAATGTTTAGCCGTTATTATAACGGTGGTGGAATTAAATATCAGGCATATACTGCCGAAGATGCAGAATAAAACATTTAGGAGGAAAAATCATGTTATTATCTACAAAAGAAATTTTATTACCATTAATTGCTGTTATTTTAGTTGTTGGACCATTATGGATTCTATTACGTAAAGGAATCAATACTACAAACGCTAAGACAAGAATTCTTGCTCAGGTTGCAATTTTTGCTGGCGTATTCTTAGTTGTATTATTATTCCAAGCTCACTCATATACTGCTTTAGCTGAAGAGGCTAGTAAGACTGCTGCTACAGGTGATTTAGCAAAAGGTTTAGGATTTATCGCTGCTGGTCTTTCCGTTGGTGGTGCTTGCTTAGGTGCTGGTTTAGCCGTTGCTTCTGCTGCTCCAGCTGCTATCGGTGCTGTTTCTGAAAATGGAGATAACTTCGGTCGTGCTATTATCTTCGTTGCCCTTGGTGAAGGTGTAGCGATTTACGGTTTGCTAATTTCTATCTTGATTATCAATGCACTCTAAGGAAGCTGCATGAAAGCATATTGTATTAGTGATAATACCGACACGTTAATGGGAATGCGTCTTGCTGGATTTGAAGGCATCGTATTACATGAACGTCAAGAAATATTAGATAAACTTAATCAGTTAATTGCTGATCCAGATATTGCGATTGTCTTAATGACAACCAAAGCGATGGAACAGGTTGCTGATGTTGTCGCAAGAAAGAAATTAGTATTACAACGTCCATTAATTACTGAGATTTCTGACCGTCATGGTTCCGCTAAGATTGGCGAAACAATTGACCGTTATATCAGTGAGGCAATTGGCGTAAAACTATAGAGGTGAGCAATGGAAGAATTTGAAGAGAAAATAATCAAATCCATTAAATCCGATATGCTGAACCAATCTACTTTAGTAGAAGAAACTGTTATGAAGGAAATTCAAATGATGCACGATGAACAGTTGAATTACTTCATGGTAGGACTAAAGAAGGAAACAGAAGCCTATCTTGAAAAAGAAACAAACGATTTACGTTTAAGTGCTTCTTCACAGCTATCTCAAGAAACTTTAAAGATCAAGCACGATTTATTAAAGCTTCGTATGGATTTTATTAATCAATTGCTAGAAGGTGCTAGTAAGAAGATTGAAGACTTTGTTAAGTCTAGTCAATATAAAGAATATCTTGTAGAGAATATTAATCTGATTAAGGTTACCCCTACAGGTATCTTTACAGTTAGAAAACAAGATGAAGAATTGTTCAATGAATTATTAAAAGAGAAAAATATTACAGCGAATGTTCAAACTGGATATTTCCGCTTTGGTGGATTTACATATTCGGATTTGGAAAATCGTTTGGAATATCGTTGCGATTTGAGTGAGAAGCTTGAAGAAGCACGTCTCTTATTCCGTGAACATTCTGGATTCATCATTACGGAAGGAAGTGACAATCATGAGTGATGTAATTTATTCGATTAATGGTTCAGTTATTTCCGTCATCAACACGAAATCTTTCTCCATGCGTGAGATGGTGTATGTTGGTGAGAAGGAACTTCTAGGTGAAGTAATCCGTGTTGATGAAGATAAAACAATGATTCAGGTATATGAATCTACAACAGGATTAAGACCAAATGAACCAGTTAAAGGAACGGGTCATTTGTTAAACGCTACATTAGGACCTGGTATCTTACGTAATATCTATGATGGTATTCAAAGACCACTAGATGAGATTGCAAAAGAACAGGGTGCCTTTATTTCAGAAGGTAAATCTGTTCCTGCACTTGATCTTGAAAAGAAGTGGAATGTGACGATGTTAGTCAAGGAAGGCGATACTGTTAAAGAAGGACAGATTTTCGCTACAACTCCAGAGACATCATTGATTGAACACCGTTCTTTGATTCCAGTTGGTTTAAATGGCACGGTTGTAAAGGCACTTCCAAGTGGAGAGTATACTGTTAATGATGTATTACTTGTTGTAAAGAACGACTTTGATGAGACAGAAGTTGAAGTGAAAACTTATGCAGCAGTGGGCGATTCGTAACCCACGTCCAATTATTAAGCGTGAGCCAATCTCAATCCCTTTGATTACAGGACAGCGTGTTATCGATACAATGTTTCCAATTGCTAAGGGTGGATCTTCTGCGATTCCTGGAGGCTTTGGTGCAGGTAAGACAATGCTTCAGCACCAGATTGCCAAGTGGTGTGATGCGGATATCATCATCTATGTAGGTTGTGGTGAACGTGGTAATGAAATGACACAGGTTCTAGAAGAATTCGCAGAATTAATTGACCCTAAGTCTGGCAAGCCATTGTTAGACCGTACGGTATTGATTGCGAATACTTCAAACATGCCAGTAGCTGCACGTGAAGCATCTATCTATACAGGTGTTACTATGGCTGAATACTATCGTGATATGGGATATCATGTGGCGCTTATGGCCGACTCTACATCTCGTTGGGCTGAAGCCTTACGTGAAATTTCTGGTCGTTTGGAAGAAATGCCTGCAGAAGAAGGCTTCCCAGCATACTTACCATCACGTATCGCACAGTTCTATGAACGTGCAGGTATGGTAGATGCGTTATCTGGTAAGAAGGGCTCTGTTACTTTAATCGGTGCAGTATCACCACAGGGTGGTGACTTCTCAGAGCCAGTTACACAGAATACAAAACGTTTCGTTCGTAGTTTCTGGGCCTTAGATAAATCACTTGCATATATGCGTCACTATCCAGCTGTAAACTGGACAGATAGTTACTCTGAATATATCGATGATTTAACACGTTGGTATGATAAGAATGTAGCACATGACTTTATTGACTTACGCCAAGAGATGCAGTCTATTTTGCATGAAGAAGCACAGTTAATGGAAATCGTTAAGTTGATTGGTTCTGACGTATTACCTGAAGATCAAAAGTTAACACTAGAAATTGGACGTGTCGTACGTGTTGGATACCTCCAACAAAACTCTTTCCATCCAGAAGATACTTACGTTTCTCTTGAGAAACAATACAAGATGTTAAAGGTAATTCATTACTTAAGACAAGCATGTACACCATATGTTCAAAAGCATATTCCTGTATCTCTCATGACACAGACAGGTGTATTTGATGAAGTTATCAAGATGAAATATGATGTACCAAATAACAATCTAGCATTGCTAGATGCATACAATGAAAAGATTGATGCTGCATTAGCATCAATTCAATAAGAGAGGAGGATTTCAATGAGTTTACAGTTATTAGGTTTAGATGAAATCCAAGGCTCTCTTGTTGCATTGGATCATGTAAAGAATGTTTCAAACGAAGAGATGGTTTCAATTCTCTTAAATAATGGCTCAAGACGTAAGGGTAGAGTTGTTGAGATTGAAGGGGAACGTGCCATCATTCAGGTGTTTGAAGGAACAGATGGATTAGGTAAAACCAATACAAAAACAAAGTTATTAGGACATCCAATGGTATTAGGTGTATCCAAAGAAATTCTTGGGCGTACATTTAATGGTGTAGGTGATCCAATTGATAATCTGGGTCCTGTATATATCAACAAATATGAAGATGTAAATGGTAAGCCTTTAAACCCAGTTTCTCGTGAATATCCACGTAACTACATCAATACAGGTATCTCTGCAATTGATGGATTAAATACTTTAATTCGTGGACAGAAATTACCTATTTTCTCTGGTTCAGGTTTACCACATGATAAGCTTGCTAGCCAGATTGTTAGACAAGCGTCACTTACAGGACAAGATGCGGAAAACTTCTGTATCGTGTTTGGTGCAATGGGTGTTAAGAATGACGTAGCAGATACATTTAGACGTTCTTTTGAAGAGACTGGTGTAATGGATAAGGTATGTATGTTTATTAACTTATCTGATGACCCAATCCTTGAAAGAATTATGACTCCACGTTGTGCATTAACAGCTGCTGAATATCTTGCATATGAATGTGATATGAACGTTCTTGTTATCTTGACAGATATGACAGCGTATTGTGAAGCTGTACGTGAGTTCTCATCCTCTAAGGGTGAAATTCCTTCACGTAAAGGTTTCCCTGGATACATGTATTCTGATTTAGCTTCTTTATATGAAAGAGCAGGTATCGTCAAAGGTGGAAAAGGTTCTGTTACACAGATTCCTATCTTAACTATGCCTAATGATGATATTACTCATCCAGTACCTGACTTAACTGGTTATATTACAGAAGGTCAGATTGTATTGGATCGTGACTTATATCTCAATAACATCAATCCACCAATCGGAATTCTATCTTCATTATCTCGTTTGATGAAGGATGGTATTGGTGAAGGTTATACAAGAGCAGACCACCAAGATGTTGCAAACCAGTTATTTGCATGTTATGCAAAAGTGCAGGACGCAAGATCTCTAGCAAGTGTTATCGGTGAAGATGAATTATCTCCATTAGATAAACAATATATTGCGTTTGGTAAGAGATTTGAATCTATATTCCTAGGACAGGGATATCGTGTCAATCGTTCTATGAAAGAAACACTTGGACTTGGTTGGGCATTACTATCCTTACTTCCTAAGGAAGCGTTAGATCGTCTTGATCCAAAAATCATTGAAGCTAACTACGACTCTGAACACGCTGAGCATACGATTCAGTTAATTATTAAAGGAGAAGAGTAGTTATGGCAGCGCAGGCAGTTGCGACAAAGGGTAATCTTATCAAAGCCCGCAAATCCCTGGGTCTTGCTCAAAACGGCTTTGAATTAATGGATCGTAAGCGTAATATCTTGATTCGTGAAATGATGTCTCAGGTAGAGAAGGTAAAGATTCTACGTGAACAGATTACTAGTGCCTATCAAACTGGATACTACTTACTGCAACAGGCAAATATGTCGAGTGGTATGATTACTGCTATCACAGAACAGATTAAAGTAGATGATTCAATCAAACTCACATATCGTAGTGTTATGGGTGTTGAAGTTCCAAATATCATCTACCACCAACCTGATAGTATAGAAGTGCCATACGGTCTAGAGGGTACATCGTCACGTATCGATGAAGCGTACATCCAATTTCAGAAAGTAAAACAGATTACATTAGTGCTAGCAGAGGTAGATAATTCTATCTATCGTCTAGCAAATGCAATCTCCAAAACACAAAAACGTGCAAATGCTTTAAAGAATGTTGTGATACCTCGTTATCAATCATCTATTAAAGAAATGACTGAATCTTTGGAAGAAAAAGAACGTGAAGAGTTCTCACGTATGAAAGTCATTAAAGCACAGAAAGAGAATTAGGGAAGGTCATAGTACCTTCCTTTTCTGTATAAAAAAATCAACTCTATTTTTGGATAGAGTTGATCATGGTTAGTGTTGAGGACCACCAAATCCGCCTGGACCTCCACCACCCTCCATCATGGAGTTAGTAATTGATGTGACCTGTGTTCCATTTACAATAACTGTTCCACCGTTTAATGATGCAGTCAAATCAAAGTCGAATGCAAACTGTGCTGTGATATTGATATAACCACCGTTGATTGTTAATGTCCCATTCGCATCAAGGGCATCTGTATCACCCTCAGCCATTGTAATATCTAGGTTACCACCATTAATTTCTATCTGTACATCATAGTTGGTCGCTTTTTCAGATGCGTTGATACCATCATCTGTAGCGTAGATTTTGATTGTACCATCGTTAATCTGTACATAAGTACCTTCAATCCCTTCAACAGCATTGATAGCAAATGTACCTCCATCAATCTCTGTGATACTTGTACCTTGGATACCATCATCTTCGGAGTTGATTGTAAAGTTACCACCAGCAATATATACATATCCTGTTGTTAAGTCATCTTCGTTTTCGGAATGGAAGCCGTCTTTCGTCGCGTTGATATTGAACGTTCCATCTGCTACACGAATACTGTTAAGAGCTTTGAATCCATGCTTTTATTGTGTTGACGTTGTAAATACCACCAGTAATCTTTAAGTCACTATTAGAAGCGACGCCATTTGCGGATGAATCGATATTTAGGGTACCTAAACCATTAAGTGTAATATTTGTTTTTGCAAAGATAACTGCGTTAATGTCATTTCCATCGTCTTCAGTAAACTCACCAGTAACCTTTAGGTTATTTGTGGAATTTTGTGTTGTTGTCACATATACGTTTTTCGCATTGACTGCATATACAGTTGGCTTATTTGTATTTGTGATAGATACGTTATCAAATACAAGATGTACCTCCGCATCTGCAGAAGCGTTAACGATTACCGTGGAATTCTTTGCTGTACCGGTTATAACATAAGTGCCGGCTGCATCGATAGTAACATCCTTACCATCTTCTAAAGTTATTTTCTTTGCGTTAGTTGTATTATCGACAGTCTGTGTAAGATCTGTTTGTGTAAACATATTTGATGTATCTAAGGGAGAATTCTTTGAATAGTTAAGAGTAGTATTCTTTTCCTGTAGTCGTTGTTGTAGAAGTATTTGCAGTTGTAGTAGGTGCTATTGTCCCGTTATCTGCTTGCTTGTTGCAACCGGCTACTGCTAAGCCAAGTGCTACGATTGGTACAATTGCTAATTTTTGATATAGTTTTGTGCCGTTCATTTCTGTAACCTCCTTTGGTTGTTCTTAATATATCGGTGGAATGTGAATATCATATGAACAAGTCGTGATGAATTTCTAAATATAAAATCTTTGTTAAGATTGGAAACTTATCTGTTTCGTTGTGATAGAGTAGTCAAAATAGTATAATTGTTACATATTGAAGAGTATTTTTTTGATAGAAGGAGTGAGTGATGAGAATTGGATTTTTTTAACAAATGAATATCCATTTGACAAATTAAGTCAGATTTCATCCTTTCTATCAATGGTTACAAGCAAAAAAAGATAGATGTTATCGTGATTGCTTGTGATAGAGATAACTTCAATTATGATAAAAAAATCTAAAGTTCTATTCTTACCATTTAAAAATCTAAATGATGTGATGGAATTAGGAGAATTTTCACTTTTGATCTTCTACAAGCAACGTTTGAAGACCCACTCATTAATCTCTGTAAAACACAGTTAAAACTTCCTGTATTTGGAAAAGAAATTCTTCAATGTAACTACGATGATATATTTAAAAAAAATATCAGGATACTTTGGAATCGTATTATATTTGCGGTGTAGACTTGCAGAAGAAATACGTAAAATTAGTGATACAATTAAATCCAACTTTATCAAAAGAAATCAAGGTAACGCTAGATGATTATGTTCAGTATGGATTAAGAAAGGGTATTACAATTACCAAAGAGCAGTTACGTAGCTTCGAAGAGCATATTGATTCTGAACAGTTATATCAAAGATGCTTACGCAAGTTATCGCTAAAGGATAGAACGGTTTATGAGATGCGTAAATGGCTAAAAGAAACAGAACTTGCGGATTATCAAGAAGTGAATGTATTGATTGATAAGTTGATACAAAAAGGATATCTGGATGATGAAAAACTATGTAAGGAACAAATACAAGCATTATCAAATAGTTTATATGGTCCAAAGCAAATTCTCTCGAAGTTAAAACAACGTGGTGTAAAGGAGAATTGTATCCTTGCATGCATGGAACAATCTTAAACTCAACGAATATGAATTTGCATTAGCATATGCCACAAAGGTTTTAAGACAGAGCCAGAAGTCATCAGTCATAAAAACGAAGAATACGATACGTAATAAACTGATGACAAGAGGGTATTCTAACAGTACAATCGAGAAAGTTGTATCAGAGTTAGATTATTCTGCTAAATCAAGAAAATGAAGATGTACTATTAGAAAAGTTAGTGCATAAAGCTATGAAGCGGTATGAGAGAAAATATCGTGGATATGATTTAAAGACACGTATCTATCGCTATTGTGTAACACAAGGATTTTCATAGCGAAGATATTAATGCAGTGATGGATAGAATGGAGTGGAGTCATGACGAAGATTAGGAATTTGAAGTAGGTAAGAGATACGTTTTGCCACTATTGATAAAGGATGTAAAGAATGGCACAACAAATAAAGGTGCTCAATATTTATCTCTTGTTGTACAAGATAGTTCGGGTACTATTGATGGAAAGTTTTGGGACGTTAAACAAGAAGATAAAGACATTGTACAAGTTGGTTTAGTTCAAGAAGTTAGTTTTGAAGTATTGGACTATAATCATAACTTACAGATACGTATCAATCGTATTCAACCGCTAGATCAATCAACATTGAATATGAGTGACTTTGTAATTTCGAGTACACAAAGTGAAGAAGAACGTAGTCATAAGCTTCATGAAATTTTAGATTCCATTCAGAATGAAGTATATCGTAAGTTAGTAAAGGGAATGCTGATCCATTCTGGAAGAAAGTTTATTGAATATCCAGCAGCTTCGCAAATTCATCATAACTATTTAGGAGGCCTCAGTGAGCATTCTATTAGTATGGTTGAAGTGTGCCAGATGCTATGTAAACACTACCCACAATTAGACTATGATTTACTTGTTTCTGGGGCATTAATACATGATATTGGTAAGACAGCAGAGATGAGTGGAGCGATTGCGACGGAATATACCTTAGAAGGAAAACTAGAAGGACACATTTCCATTGCGAATGGTTGGTTAACAGAAGTGGCTGCTAAGGAACATTTAGAAGATTGTGAAGAGACAATCATGTTACATCATATGATTCTTTCACATCATGGAAAGATGGAGTTTGGATCGCCAGTATTACCTAAACTTCAAGAAGCTGAAGTTTTATATTTGGTAGATAACTTTAGATGCACGTTTGAATATGTTAAGTCAGGCTTTCTCATCAATCAAGCCAGGTACATGGACACCAAAACTATTTGCGTTAGAGAATCGTCAATTCTATAAACCGAAAGGAAAGGAATAAACATGGATTTACGTTTAGTAGCAGTTCAAATTGTTCGTAAAGCATTAACTGCAGTAGGTCGTGGTGGTTCCTTGCCAGGACGATTAGCACTAAAAATGGATTCTCATTTCATTGAGAAATTTCATATGCCTAAACATGTGATTCTTGTGACAGGGACAAACGGTAAGACAACTACATCAAACCTTATCGCAAAATCTATCATGCAAGCAGGTTTAAAGGTGATTAACAATAGTCGTGGTGATAACTTAAATGTTGGTATCGCTACATTACTAGCAGGTAACTCTGATGCAAATTTCAATGTACAAGCTGATGTAGCTGTTATTGAAGTTGATGAGTTAACGTTATATCGTCAATTTAAGGCATTAAGACCTACAGCACTTGTAGTAAATAATTTCTTTCGCGATCAGTTAGATCGTGCAGGAGAGATGGAAACAATTATCCGTAAGATTGAAGAAGTAACAGAAAACTTTGAGGGAGATCTCATTATGAATGGAGATGACCCTAATGTAGTACGTATTGCGCAAAATGCAAAGAAAGCAAAAGTGCATTACTTCTCTGTTGGGCAGAATGAAGTATCACAAAAAACCACGAATGAAGCGAGTGAAGGTAAGTTCTGCCCACATTGTGGAGCACGCCTTGTCTATGATTATTACCAATATTCACATATTGGAAGATTTGCTTGTCCATCTTGCGGATTCGGAAAGATTACACCATATACATATGTCTCTGAAATTGATTATCAAAACCAGACATTTACAGTTGATGGTATAAAATATCACTCTTTCATGAATACAATTTATGCAATCTATAATTGTGCAGTTGTATTAACAGTGATGCGTTTGTTAGGCTTTAGATTTACAAGCAGCAAATACTGTATTTAAAACGTTTTCTATGAAGGAAGGGCGTAATGAAGTATTTGCGCTCAGTAAACCATCTGTATTAAATCTTATCAAAAATCCAACTGGTGCAAATGAAGTAATGAAGTATATCGTAAACCAAGAAGGTGATAAAAATATCGCTATCTTCTTGAATGATAATGACCAAGATGGTAGGGATATTAGTTGGATCTGGGATGCACATTTTGAACGGCTTAATAAAGAGAACATTCATACCATAGTATGTTCGGGAACACGCGCGTATGACATGGCTCTACGCTTGAAGTACGAAGGATTAGAAGACCATATTCAAGTTATTGAAAACTTCGAAGAAGCAATCAAATATTTAGATAAAGCAGATAGAGATAGTTATATTCTTTCTACATATACTGCCTTACATGTTGTGCGTGGTATCTTAAAGAAGGAGGCAAGATAATCATGGAATTAAAGATTTTATGGATGTATCATGACCTCATGGACCTTTATGGAGATAAGGGTAATATTGAAACTTTACGCTATCGCGCAAGTAAGCGTGGTATTAATGTCGTTGTTGATACTTGTACATTACAAGAAAAAAGAAATATTGAAGATTATGATATCTTCTTCTTGGGTGGTGGAGCAGATAAAGAACAGACGCTTATCTATAAAGATTTGCTAGCACGTAAAGAATCTATCTTAAAAGCAAAAGAAAGTGGTACAGCATTCTTATTAATTTGTGGTGGATATCAATTATTTGGTCAATATTACTTAGACCAGGATGGTCAAAAGATTGATGGTTTGGGTATCTATGACTACTATACAGAAAGTAGTGACCGTGATCATCGCTGTATTGGTAATATTGTTGTAGAAGCGAATATTCATGACAAAAAGGTTACTGTTGTAGGATTTGAAAATCATGGTGGTCAAACAAAAGCCGTATCGAATCCATTTGGTAAGGTATTAGTTGGACATGGAAATACATACAAAGGTGAATATGAAGGTTATATGGATGCACAAACAATCGCAACCTACATGCATGGACCACTTTTACCAAAAAACCCAGCCATCGCTGATGAAGTCATTCTACGTGGTTTAAATCGTAGATATGCTGTAGAGCAGCTAGAACCACTTCAAGATACACTAGAAAATGCAGCACATGATGCAATGTTAAAACGATTGAATGTAAAGTAATAATGGTGTGATTATGGATGAGTGTGTATTAGACTATTTAGAGTCTATATAAAAGACTAGATCAACTATGTAGAGATATGTTTAGAACCAAAGATGGTGTTACAGAATACATCAATCAAATGGATAGGGTAATATCTAGAATTAATTCGAAACAAGATTGGCGAAACTTCTATTCGAGATTAAAATATCAGCGTCGATTACGAAATAATCTAGTTCATAATACGGAATGCTCAGAATGTACGGAGGAAGATATTGATGAAGTCGAATACTTCTTCGAATTAATATTAAAACAAGAAGACCCTCTAGCATGCATTCGTAAACAACAAACATTAACTAGACATGCATCGATACAAACATCTGATAGTAGTTCTATGAGAAGAGGATATCACTCGAAGAAATCTGGTATTGTTGAGTTCATCATATATATGATGGTTTTTGTAGCTATAATGGTGCTAATTCTTAGATATATTTAAATCATTGAGCATATTGAAAAGGGGCATTAGGCCCCTTTGATTGTCTTAAGTACTTCATCTAAGTCTTGTGGTTTTGATTTGTTGAATATGAATTGACATGCATCATGTTCGCTGTAGCGTGGAATAATATGGAAGTGCAGGTGGTGTACTGTTTGTCCTGCTACTTCACCACAGTTATTTAGGATATTACATCCTTCAGCTTTTGTGGCATGAACAATTTTCTTAGACAAGTTAGAGATAACTTCAGCACACTGTTTTACGGTCTTTGTATCTGCCTCTAAGATGTTTGCAATATGTTTCTTCGGCATCACAATTGTATGACCGTAGGTTACCTGTGAGATATCAAGTATTGCTAAAACATTGTCATCTTCATAGACGACTTTTGAAGGGATCTTATGATCGATAATATCGCAGAAAATACACATATTAATTTCCTCTCATTTCTATATATCTATATTGTAAAAAAAGTCGCATGATTTTGCGACTTTTATTTCATATCTTGTACTAGAATATCTGGATACTTGTCCTTAACGGAGTCGTAGATAGTCTTATCATAGATGTGGAAGTTGTGCTTCTTGAAGAAGTATGTTGATGCATCTGCAGAAACCTGATTAATCTTCTGTAGTGCTGTATCCACATCATCCTTTATCTTTGAAGCATCGTTTTCATCAACCTTGATAACATAGAATTTCGCACCATCACTAGCAGGTGACTCTGTCCAAGGATCGCTTGGTTTATTTGAGGTGATGATAGTACGTACTAATGCATCTAAGTCGGATGATTCAGTTGTGTAAATCTGTGATACAGGAGTACCTGTTCCGTTGTGTGCTGTAGATACTGCAGCAAAATCAGTGTTACCACCTTTTAAGTCAGCTAACGCTGCATCAGCATCTGCTTGGGCAGTAAAGGTTAATACTGTAGCCTTTACTGGCTTGTATGTATCTACTAGAGAGTCGAAGTTCTCATCGATATATTTCTTTGTTAGTTCCTTAGCCTGAAGAGAAGGGATAAGGTATTCCTTCAGGTATGATTCTTCATCCAAGTTGTTATTTTTCATATAGGAAGCAAATGTATCACCATACATAGACTTATAGTTTGCAAGGCTTTGTTCTGCTTCTTTTTGCATCTTATCTGTAACTTCAATTTCTGCTACGGCGATTGCTTTACTTGCTTCATTGACAGCAGTAGTAGCACCGGCGTTCTGCTTCATTAATGTGAATACATCACCCTTTGTAATATTCTTCTTGCCAATGGAGAAGATTACTTCATTACTATCTTTTAATTTTGCAACTGCATCACTACATCCAGTTAATCCAGATAAGAGGATAGCAGTACAAACAACGGCAGTAAGTTTCTTAAACTTTGTCATTATTTTGTTTCCTCACTTTCTGTCTTAATACCCATAGCTTTCTTAATTGAGTTTTCAAGTTCATCATTACCCTTGAAATCAATGCCTAATTCTTCAGCCTTTTGACCATAGTGCCTGATTTGAAAGAGTTGTATCGTAGTTTTGAACTAATGTTAAGTAAGGATTATCTCCAGCAACTTCTTCAAGCTTAGCTTGTGTTGTAGCATTTGCAATAATCTTGAAATAACCGAAAGTTAGAAGAACGTACCCACTTTACTTACTTCACCTTCGTTGAGGGCGAGGGATGCTTCTAAGAATGCAGCATCCAATGTAGATGTGTTCTTATCGATAACACCTAATACACCACCGTTAACAGATGTTGATGTATCTTCACTATGCTTGGAAGCGACTGTAGCGAAATCATCACCAGCTGCTAATTCATCATCAACAGCTTTCATTCTAGCTGCTTCATCTTCTGTAGGTTCGGCAGTAGGGTTGTTTCTATCTGTAAACTTAATCAAGATATAAGATACTTGACGAATCTTTAATTCATCGAAATGCTGCTTTGCGTATTCAGCTGTTAACTGATTTACTTTTTGTTGTTGAATTAAGTATTCTTCTAAATCTGTATAACCAGTTGATGACATATCGCTGAGTAACTTAGCTTCATAGTTATTGCCATATGAGTTCTTGTAGTTAGCGATAATGGATTCAGCTTGCTTGGCAGCTGCGTCTTTAATTTCATTTGTTGTAGAAATACTAGCGTCTGCGATTGCACGTTTGAACAATGTTAATTCAGCACTTGAACCATTTGTTCTAAATAGTGTTTCGTAGAATTCAGAAGCAGTTGTATCGTTATCATCGATAGAATAAACGACATCTTCTCCGTTTGTTTGTTTACCTTTTAATTTTCCTTTGTTTGTATCGTAAATGTAATACACACTGATAGCGAGGAAGACTGCTACCACTAACATTACAAACCAGTTCTTTTTCAAGAATTTGCTCATAATACCTCCTAAAGTTTTATACGTAAAAACGCTTTTTAATTATAGTGTAAATGTGGCTTAATTGCAATTTCTGTAAACTGAAGTTTGTGTGAAGAATCACAAAATAAAAAAATTTTCACAAATGAGATAGTGTAACCCCAAGAATTTATAAGATAATGTTACAATAGGTAGCGGAATGAAGGTGATTGTGTGAAAACTTTAGAGATTAGAGATCTTCACGTATCAGTAGAAGATAAAGAAATTTTAAAGGGTGTAAACCTTACAATTGGAGAAAATGAGGTACACGCCTTAATGGGACCAAATGGTAATGGTAAATCAACATTACTTGCGGCGATTATGGGTAATCCTGTATATACCGTAACAAAAGGTTCTATTACATATGATGGAAAAGATGTATTAGCGATGCCTGTAAATGAGAGAAGTGTTGCTGGTTTATTCTTAGCAATGCAATATCCGCAAGAGATTCCAGGTGTTACTAACAGTGATTTTTTACGTGCTGCGATGAACGTTCGTCGTGAGTCTCCGGTTCCATTATTTACATTTATTAAATCTATGGAAAAGACAATCCAAGATTTACAGATGAAAGAAGATCTTGCCCACCGCTTCTTAAATGAAGGCTTCTCTGGTGGTGAAAAGAAGAGAAATGAAATTGTACAGATGGAGATGTTACGTCCATCTCTTGCGATGTTAGATGAAATCGACTCAGGTTTAGACGTAGATGCAATGCATATTGTTGCAAATGCTATTAATAATCTACGTGCTGAAACGGGTATGTCATTAATGATTGTTTCTCACTATGAACGTTTCTTCGAATTAATTGAACCTCAATATACACACGTACTTGTAGATGGAAAAGTGGTACTTGAAGGAGATGGTCAGTTAGCTCGTAAGATTGATACAGACGGCTATGATTGGATTTACGCTGAATATGGTATTGAAGTACCTCGCGAAAAGAAGGCTGCTCATCGTCCAGCTAGTACAATTGGTAGTTGTGCTGTTCGTAATGCCGCAGAAGCAGAGGCTAAAAAGTAATGGAAATGATTCATGTTGATACAGATATTCAATTACGTGATTCTTTTAGTCAATTTGAAATTGATACTGAGCGTGATATTGAATTAACTTTCAGTGCAGATGCGGGCGAATATGAAGTGTTTGTACGTATCAAAAACTGCGGTAAATTACGTATTCGTACATTTGCTTACGCTAATGCACAAGTTAAATATCTGTTCTGGAATGACAATGAGCATATGATTGAGATTGATGAGACACATGAAGTGTTACGCAATGCAAATGTCGAAGTTGCTCATTGTGAAGTGAATCCATATCCAGTGAAGCGTAATACATATATGGCTCTAAGAGAACCAGGTGCGTATGGTCATCTTGTGTCTTCGTCACTAGTCGCATCTGATAAAAACTACAAGCAGAATATCGTGAATTTTGCCCAACGTACATTAGCGAATATCGATAACTTCGCAGTTGTACTAAATGGCGGTAAATTATATATCGATGCGATAGGTAAGATTGTTAAGGGTGCTTCTCGCTCAGAAAGTCATCAGAAGTCACGCGTAATGTGTTTTGATGATGGACAAAGTTCTACAGTTATTCCTGAGTTATTGATTGATGAAAATGATGTACAGGCTAGCCATGCTTTAACGATTGGTAGAATTGACCGTGAACAGCTATACTATTTACAATCGCGTGGTCTAGATCAACGCCAATGTACGTCTTTGATTAGTTCTGGTTATATGTATCCAATCACTCAATTTTTAAGTGATGAAACACTCCAGCAAGAGCTCCGCGCAGAAATGGAGGCGAAGTTAGCAAACTTATGATTGATGTAGAAAAGATTCGTCAAGATTTTCCGATGATTGTAAATCATCCTGAGTTAATTTATTTTGACAATGGTGCGACAACATACAAACCGAAAGCTGTAATCGATGCTATCTGTAATTTTTATTGCAACTTCACTTCAAATGTTGAACGTGGTGATTATGAAACAGCAATTCAAGCTGATCGTGCATATGACAATACGCGTAAGATTATTGCTAGATTTATCAACTGCGAGCCTCGCGAAGTAGCGTTTACAGCGAATATTACTGCTACATTGAATCAGATAGCGTATGGACTAGGTAAGGGCTGGCTAAAGAAGGGTGATATTGTTTTAACAACGCTCAATGAACATGCTAGCAATCTTTTACCTTGGTATCGCTTGGAGAAAAAGAATTGGGTATAGAAATTCAATATATTCCAGTTGATAACCATGGTGTGGTTATCATGGATGAATATAAAAAGTTATTAAATTCTCAGGTAAAGGTTGTTACACTTGCACACGTTACTAACGTAATGGGTGCATTACAACCAATTCAGCAGATGACAACTTTAGCGCATGAAGTTGGCGCATTGATGGTTGTGGATGGAGCCCAAAGTGTTCCTCATCATCCAATCGATGTTAAGGCACTTGATGTCGATTTCTTAGGTTTTTCATCGCACAAGATGTGTGGACCGGATGGTGTAGGAGTTCTTTACGGTAAGTTTGAATTACTAGATCGTATGGAACCGTTATTGCTTGGTGGTGGCATGAATGCACGTTTTACTTCAGATGCTGATGTGATTCTGAAGAATGCGCCTATCAAGTTTGAAGCAGGTACCCCAAATATTGAAGGCGTTATTGGATTAGGTGCAGCTGCGGAGTATCTTATGTCTATTGGTATGGAAAATATCAGTGCATATGAAAAGGAACTTCGTGCATACTTTGCGGAAAAGTTAAAAGAATTGGATAATATTGAGTTCTATAATCCTAATAATACTTCTGGACCTATCACATTTAATGCGAAGGGTGTATTTGCACAGGATGCGGCTGGCTATCTTGGTGCTAGTCACATTGCGGTACGCTCTGGTAATCATTGTGCCAAGGTTTTACATGAAGTAATTGGCACAGACCAGACAATTCGTGCATCGTTATATTTTTACAATACAAAAGAAGAAGTAGATCGTTTTATTGAAGTTGCAAAGAACATCAGTTTAGAAAATGCAGTTGGCATCTTCTTCTAAAGGAGTACAAACAATGAGTGAAGTAGAAAATTTTATTAATGATCCGCAGATATTACGTGAATTGATTATGGATCATTATCAATATCCACATAATCATAAATTGGTAAAAGACGATCGTTACTTATCTGTACATATGGCTTCAGATAGCTGTATTGATGATATTACAGTGCAGTCTGATATCAAGGATGGTGTAATACAGGATATTCGCTTTGAAGGTGTTGCTTGTACAATTTCAACAGCGAGTACTTCGATGATGACTGACTTGTTAAAGGGAAAAACATTGGATGAAGCGCGTGTAATTATTCAGAATTATTTTGCAATGATTCACGAGCAACCATATGATCCAGAACTTTTACAAGAAGCAGTTGCGTTGAAGAATGTATATAAACAAGCCAATCGTATAAAATGTGCAACTATTGGTTGGGATGCGATTGAACAGATGATTGATGAAAGTGAGGGTAAGAAATGAGCGAACAGATTAAGCTAACCTCTGAAGATGAAGCAGTTCTTTCTTCCCAAGATGATTATAAATATGGTTTCCATGATGATGTGAAGTCCATCATTGATACAGGTAAGGGCATTTCTGAAGAAGTTGTAAGACAAATCTCAGCATATAAGCATGAACCTGAATGGATGACACAAAAACGTGTAGATGCATATCATATCTTCATGAAGAAACCTATGCCAAAATGGGGACCAGATTTAAGTGAAATCGATTTCCAGGATTTTACTTACTATCGTAAAGTCTCCCAAGAAACAGAAAAGAGTTGGGAAGAAGTTCCTGAAGAAGTAAAAAATACATTTGAAAAGTTAGGTATCCCGGAAGCGGAACGTAAGTTTTTAGCGGGTGTCACAACTCAATACGAATCAGAAGCTGTCTATCATAACATGTTAAAGGAAGTCGAAGAAAAAGGTGTTATTTTCCTGGATATTGACTCTGCTTTAAGAGAACAGCCAGAACTTTTTAAACAATATTTTGGTAAAGATTGTAAGTGCTGGTGATAATAAACTTTCTGCACTCAATAGTGCAGTATGGTCTGGTGGTAGTTTTATCTACGTTCCTAAGGGTGTTAAATTAGAGAAACCGTTACAGTCTTACTTCCGTATTAACTCTGAATCCATGGGACAATTTGAAAGAACAATCATTATCGTTGATGATGGTGCTGAATGTTCCTATGTAGAAGGCTGTACAGCACCACAGTACTCTAAGGATTCTCTCCATGCGGCAGTTGTTGAAGTATATGTTGGTAAGAATGCGAAGTGTCGTTATTCTTCTGTACAGAACTGGTCAGGTAATATCCTAAACTTAGTAACAAAGCGCGCAAGGGTTGATGCAGGTGGAACGATGGAATGGATTGATGGCAATATCGGTTCTAGAATTTCTATGAAGTATCCATCTTGCATTCTTGCAGGAGAAGGTGCGACTGGCCTTTGTATCTCAATTGGTGTAGGTTCAAAGGGGCAGTTCCAAGATACTGGTTCTAAGATGATTCACGCAGCTCCTAATACGCGCTCCTCCATTATTTCTAAGTCAGTATCACGTAATGGTGGTGTAACAAACTTCCGTGATGAAGTACACTTTACGCCAGCTGCGAGAAATTCAAAGGCACACATTGAATGTGATACCTTAATTTTAGATAATATTTCTAAGAGTGATACGATTCCTACAAATTCAAATATGAATAATTCTTCTACTATCGAACATGAAGCGAGGTTTCCAAGATTTCTGAAGACCAATTATTCTATTTGATGTCACGTGGTTTAAGTGAAGAACAAGCAACAGAAATGATTGTCATGGGATTCCTAGAGCCGTTTACGAGAGAATTACCGATGGAATACGCAGTAGAATTGAACCAGTTGATGAAACTGGATATGAGTGGCTCCGTTGGATAAAAAGATTGCACGTGCGAAAGGATTACAAGCACGTGCTTTATTATCTTTGAAAGAGCGTAACCAAAAAAGTCATGTGGTGTCTCAAGAAGTAATTTCGAGAATTCATGCAGGCATGGTAATCGGATGTTATGTTTCTATCAAGGATGAATTAAACACATCGGAAATTCTTAAGTATTGTTTTGCGAATAATATTACAGTATGTGTTCCAAAAGTAGTGGAGAATACTTTGCAATTTTATCAAATTAAATCTACTCATGACTTAGTACCAGCACCATTTGGCTTATTAGAACCAAATGAAACGGAAATGATTCCAGTTCAAAGGATAGACATGATGATTGTTCCATTAAGTAGCTACGACTCAAAGAATCATCGTACAGGATATGGAAAAGGGTACTATGATTCAGTTCTACTGAATTGTAGAAATAGAATAGGTGTTGCATTTTCAGGAACAAGAAGTTGATCAAATTGATGTTGAATCACATGATATTACATTAGATGAAATCATCTCTGCTTAGGGGTGATTTTATTTTACTTGACAATATCGATACTCGATATTATATTTTGGGTAGATGAATATCGATACTCGATATTAGTGGAGGGAATATGATTCATAAATTTGTCTATTATAATTATTTTGAATCAGATGTTTTTGCTAGTTATCTTCATGAAATGTCATTACAGGGATACCATTTTAAAGGATTTGGGTTTGGACTAAAATTTGAAAAAGGAGAACCAAAAGATATTACGTATGATGCGTATGTCTTTAACGAGCAACAAGAGGAAGATCAAGGTTTAAATCCAAATTCTGAGGACTTTTTGGGTTATTGTAAAGAGGCTGGATGGCAATATATTGACGCCTATCAACGCTGGATTATTTTCTATAAAGTGAAAGAAGATGCTGTAGATATCGCAACAAAAGAAGAAAAACTAGATAATGCGTTTGCGGTAAGGAAAGATGATCTAAAATTTGCTCGAATAGTATTACCTTTGTCCGCTATTTATATTATTAACTCGGTTTTACTCAATCCTAATATTTTTGAACTTCTGGAATACAGAAATCTTACGATTGAACTCGGTTGGTTTCTTTTCATACTTTCACCATTTTTTCTGTACTTTCACGATAAGAAAATATATCAATTATTGCGTAGTAAATATGAAAGTACAGGTGAATTATATTTAGGGAATCCAAATAAAAAAACAAATGTATTTTCAACCAAGATCACTATTTTTATTTCGTATTTACGATTGTTATTTCTACTCTATTTTTAAAATCTTATTGTGGCCTTTTGATAAGTCCATTGATTGGTGTTGTTGTTTATTGTGCGTTTTTCTGCTTGCAAAAATTCTTTTGTAGGAAATATGGCTCATCTGGTTATATGGCGATTATGGGAATTACGATGTTTATATTCTATGTAATCATGATGGTGTTGTATGGACAGAAGCAGGCTAATCTTAAGGAAGCATCAACAGATGATTTCCCATTACAACTTGTTGACATTGATGTAGATAGTAAAGGGATTACGCATGGAGCTTATACAGAACAAAAAGGTCTATTTGTGGATTGGACAAAGTACGTAATTGCAAAAGGAGATGCAGCACAAGAAGTTCTATCGTATACGATTTATCATTCATCTTCTCCTTGGCTGATTCATAAACAATATTTATACTTATCTTCAGGTATGAAGGCAACAGATATCAACGAACTTTGGAAACAAAAATCAGCGATTGTTTATAAGGAATTTGATGACTATGTGTATGTTGTTGACTGTGAAAATGAGTTGATTGAACTTAGGTATTCACAAGAGTTAACTCAACAACAGATAGATACAGTTATCGGAAAGATAGTGAAATGATATGGCACGTGCACAGTTTCAAACATTAACAGAACCGATGTTTTATATTCTCCTATGCTTGCAGAAAGAAGTATGTGGTATTGATATCATGGCTATGGTAAGTATAATCTCAAATTGTAGAGTTTCCATTGGACCAGGTACTTTGTATGCGATGTTGCAAAAGTTTGAGGATAACGAAATTATTGAAAAGACTAGAGAAGAAAATCGTAAGAAGTGGTATCTTATCACAGATGCAGGGAAACAAATGCTTGAGGACGAATTAAAACGTCTAGAATCAATGTTGAGTGACGCAAAATCTACGATGAAATATAACTAAATGATTTCATATAAATACACTCTACGAATATTATTTGGTATGATATAGATGATAAATAAAGGAGAACAGCTTAATGAAAGTTGTACTAGTAGCTGAATCAGGTGCGGATATTCCAAAGGAAATAGCCGAAAAAGAAGGTATCTATATCGTTCCAATGCATGTCACTTTTGATGGTGAGACAAAAGATGATGGTACTTTCCCAGCATCAAATATCATTGATTATTTTGAGAAGAATTTAAAGATTCCAAAGACGAGTGGTTCTACTATTGTGGATTTTGATTATATCTTTGATCGTATTCACGAAGAGCATCCTGAAGCACATATCTTGTATCTAGCATATTCTTCTGTAACAACTTGTGCTTACGGTTGTGCACAGATTGCAATGGAAAACCGTGATTATATTACGGCAATTGATACAAAGCTTTATTCAATTGGACAGGGTCAAGTATTAGTGCGTATGGCTGAATTATTACGCGAACACCCTGAATGGGGTATTGAGGAAGCGGTAGGTGCTGCCAATGACTTGATTGCTAGAGGTCATATGTCATTTATTCCGAAGACGTTAGCTTTCTTGGTCGCTGGTGGAAGAGTCAGTAATGCAAAGGCTTTATTAGCAGGTGTATTACTTTACATCCATGCATTGAAGCGAAAGATGGACGTCTAGTCGCTGGTAAGAACTATCGTGGCAAGATGAATCGTGTGATTTTTAAAATGATGGATGACTTCCTCGTAAATAATGCGATTGCTAAGGATGAAGTGTGGTGCTGTACTACGGTTGGCTTTGATGAAGCACTAAAACCGGAAGTAGAAGAATATCTTCATACCAAAGGAATTGAAAAGGTACGTTGGTCACAATGTGGTGGTGTTATTACCACTCATGGTGGACCTGGTGCATTTGGTATTGCGGGATTTCGTACGAAGTAAGTAAGGTGCAGAGAGATCTGTACCTTTTTTATGAGATAGTATTATTTTAAATTTATACGTAATAGATATATACTAATGGACGGGAGAGTAAAATTATGTATAACGTTAGAAAGATTCAAGATGATATTTATTGGTTAGGTGCCTCAGATCGACGCCTTGAAAAGTTTGAGAATACATATAGTGTTCCATCAGGAATGTCTTATAACAACTATTTGATTTTAGATGAGAAGACATGTCTTGTGGATGGAATCGATTATAATGTTGCCCAACAATTCTTTGAAAACTTGGAATATGCTTTACAGGGTAGAACATTAGACTATATGATCGTTAACCATATGGAACCTGATCATTGTGCAATTATCCCACAGCTTGTACAGATGTATCCAAATATGAAACTGATTGGTTCCATGCAAGCATTCAAAATGATGAACCAGTTCTATCGTTTTGAAACAGATAGTCGTTCCATTGTTGTAAAGGAAAATGACACATTAAATCTTGGTAAGCATAATTTGAAGTTTATAACTGCACCAATGGTACATTGGCCTGAAGTCATTGTGACATATGATGAAACTGCGAAGATATTATTTAGCGCAGATGTATTTGGCAGCTTTGGTGCAATGAGCGGTAATGTATTTGCGGATGAAGTTGATTGGGAACATGACTGGAAGGATGAAAGTAGACGTTATTATACTTCTATCGTTGGTAAGTATGGCATGCAGGCATCTGCAGTATTAAAGAAAGTTAGCAATCTAGAGATTAAAATGATCTGTCCTTTACATGCGCATATTTGGCGTAAGGATTTTGATAAGATTATCAGTCTTTATGAGAAGTGGACTTCTTATAGTTATGAAGTAAACTCGGTTGCGATATTCTATGGTTCTGTCTATAACAATACAGCTAACGCAGCAGATATCCTCGCGATGCAGCTGGCGGAAAAGGGTGTTAAGAATGTGAAAGTATTTGATACATCCAAGACGGATTTATCAATCATGTTATCGACAGCGTTCCAATACTCTACACTTGTATTTGCGGCAGCTTCTTATAATGCAGAAGTATTTGATACTGTACAGCACTTATTATCAGAGATTAAGAATCATAGTCTTGCGAATCGTACGGTTGGTTTAATTGAAAATGGTTCATGGGTTCCAACCGCAAAACTTCTTATGGAAACAAATTTCTACTTGGAAGAATACGGTGATTCTAGAACCTAAGGTTACTGTGAAGTCTGCTGTAAAGGAAGATAGTTTAGCTGAAATCGAAAAATTAGCTGATGCGATTGTCGAGTCATTAAATAAGTAAATGTAAAAGAGAAGTTATGGGTGTGACTTCTCTTTTTTTGGTTATATAGTTTTTTGTAATAGTTCAATGACTTCTTGTTTTGGCTTAGATGAACGTGCAGTGACAATCTTACTAGAACCACCACCGCTAGCTTCTAATGATTTTTGTATAGATGCGTAGATATCTCTTGCTTTTCCTTCTGGGGAAATGATAGCGAAATCATTGTTATCATTAGAAGTAGTCAGCAGGATTTTTGTGGAAGATACTTCATTTAGTAGAGCTTGCGATACGGTACGTAATTGACTTGCGTCCACAACATCTACTAGTACGGTATCTTCCGTTTGAAGAATCTCTTTTACTTTATAGGCTGTTAGTTCTTTTTGAAGTTCTTCAACTTGTTTTTTATACGTTTTATTTGCATTGCGTAAAGTCTGGACATTTTCTAGAATGTCATCTTCTTTTCCGTTTAACGTTTTACGTAATTCTTGTATTAGATTATAGTATTTCTTTAATTTAATGTTTGTGGCCCAACTAACGGTTGTGTAGATGCGTGTACCACGAGATGTTTTTTCGCTACCTAGGATAATAAAACTACCAATTTGATTTACATTATTTACGTGGGGTGTACCACATGGTTTGGGAGTCGATATCACCAAATGTAACAACGCGTACTTCATCATGATTTGCATATTTAGGGTTTGGATATTCACTTCCTTTGTAGTATGTAAATTCTGCTGGAATATCTTGTAAGAGTGTATCATTCATAAACTCTTGTACCTCTTGTAGGTGTTTTTCATCTAGATCTTTACTGTTAACCTCATACCATTGATTTTCTGGTGAAGTAACACCAATCGCAACGATATAAAGACCCATCTTTCCATAATATCCATCTAGTAGATGATATGCACTCTGTACAGTTGTATTGATAATACGTGTTTCTTTATCGACTTCCATGTGGATAGGGTTTTGTAACGTACCATCAACTTTGTGATAGAGGATGTCATTTTCCCATTTTAGGTCGATAACAACTTGGCCGTTGATGGTTCCTTTATCACCAGGCATACCACCTTTTTCGCCATAGAATACTGTTTCTTTGAATGTATAATAGCCGTCTTTTTCAGTTGCGATTGTGGTATCGCAACTGAGGTTTAATAGATTATCATAGTGGTTCATAAGGTACCTCCATTTTTGTCATTATAATTGAATAACTGAATTCCTGCAAATTAGGTTTTCTATGCGTATTTCAAACTGGTATAATACATACATGAGTCAAATAAAGCGAACAGTGATTGGTATCTTAGCGCATGTTGATGCGGGGAAGACAACACTAATAGAGAGCATTTTATATGAGACGGGCGCGATTAGTTCATTAGGAAGAGTGGATCATCGTGATTCTTTTTTTGATTTTGATGAACAAGAGAGAAATCGTGGGATTACGATTTATTCTAAAGAGGCGCATTTTGTTTATAAAGATATCGAAGTATATATCATTGATACACCAGGACATGCGGATTTTTCTTCTGAGATGGAGAGAACCTTGTCAGTTTTAGATATAGCAATTGTATTGATTAATGGACAAGATGGTGTACAGGCGCATAGTGAAACGATATGGAAATGTTTAGAGTATTATCACGTACCTACAATGGTGTTTGTGAATAAGATGGATATTAGTTTTCTTAGCAAAGAAAAGTTACTTGAGGATATACATATAAAATTATCTGGCAATTGTATTGATTGGTTAAATGAAAACAAATTAGAAGAGATTTGTTTTTCTAGTGATGTACTCTTAGAACAATTTGAAAATAATGGGTTCTTTAACCTTGGAAGATATTGTAGAAGGGTTCTATCATCGAAGCTTCTTTCCAGTATTCTTTGGCTCTGCACTGAAGGTGCAAGGTGTTGATTTATTGTTAGACGCAATTGCAGAGTTTTCAGTTGATAAAAGTTATCCTGAGGAATTTGGTGCTAGAGTGTATAAGATTACCATGGCAGAGAATCATACACGTTTAACCCATGTAAAGATTACGGGTGGTATTTTATGTGCCAAACAAAAGCTGGATGAAGATGAAAAGGTCGATCAGATTCGTCTATATCACGGCACGAAGTTTAGTATGCTTGATGAAGCGTATCCTCGGTATGGTTGTAGCATTAAAGGGACTAGAACACGTTGAAGCAGGAGATGGTCTAGGTTTTGAAGAGAAACAGATACAACCTATCTTAAGTGCGTACATGGATTATCGTTTGGTATATCCCAAGGGTACAGATTTACTGGCGTTAACGATGGCCTGTCGTGAAATCAGTGGAGAAGATCCAGCCCTTGAAATGGATATTCAAAGTGAGATGGGACAGATTGATGTTCACATCATGGGCGAGATGCAGATGGAAGTCTTACAGAAGAGAATCTTTGATCGTTGTGGGATTTCGGTAGGCTTTAGTACTGGCAGAATTCTTTATCGTGAAACGATTAAAGAAACAGTAAAGGGTGCTGGTCACTTTGAACCATTACGTCATTATGCAGAAGTACAGGTTAGATTGGATTCTATCGATAGAGGCAAGGGAATTGTGATTGCCAATGAAACTGGTTCAGATCAGCTATCTTTCAACTGGCAAAAATACGATTCTGAGTGCGTTACGTACCAAGAAACATCGCGGTGTCTTTGACTGGGAGTGAACTAACGGATGTCAAAGATTACATTTAATTGCAGGAAAGGGTCATTTTAAAAACATACCGAAGGTGGAGATTTTCCGGCAGGCGGCAACACGCGCAGTACGCCAAGCACTGATGAAGACATCTTCAATACTACTAGAACCATATGTGCGTTTTTGAATTAACTGTGCCTAGTGAATCTTTATCAAAAGGCATTATTTGATTTAGAAAGCAAGAAGGCACAATTTGAGATACAAGATAGTGGAGATAGCCGTAGTGTGATTGTTGGTAGAGGTTGTATTCGATTACTTGCACACTATCAAAATGAAGTTAATGCCTATAGTAAAGGTCAGGGAAGATTTGCTTTTCAGCCAGATGGTTATGATATTTGCCAAGATACAGATGAGATTGTGAAACATCTTGGTTATGATCCAGACATGGATATGCGCAATCCCTCATCATCGGTATTCTGTGCAAATGGTAGTGGCTTTACGGTGACTTGGGATAAAGCGGAAGAATACATGGATATCGTTCAAGAAAGGGTTGAATCAGTTTCAACACAACATCGTACGTATCGAATTGAAGAAGATGAATTGAAGCGTATTTTTGATCGATCTACATCGAATAATCGTAATTTCAATAAACAACATAATCCTATCAAAAAGAAACCAAAAGAAGAAAAACCAAAAGTAATGAAACACTTACCTCTTTGTTTAATCGTAGATGGATATAACATGATATTTAGTTGGGACATTTTTAAAGAATATAAAGATGATGAACTGGAAATATCACGAGAGAAGTTATTGGATATTTTATTCAACTATCAAGCTTTTACGGGTGAAAAGATGATTGTTGTATTTGATGGCTATAAAGTCAAAGATAATCTTGGTACAATATATTCACGAAAGGACATGGAAGTTGTATACACATCGAGTAATTTGACAGCAGATGCGTATATTGAACGATTTGTGGCAGATCATCAGAAAGAGTATGATTTAACAGTCGTAAGTTCTGATAGTTTGATTCAAAATGCAATCTTTGCGCATGGTGCAAAGCGTATGTCCGCAAGAGAATTATTTGGACGTATCACATTTATCAATCAAGAAATTGAAGAACAATTAGCACATTCTTAGGAGAAGGTATGGCAAAACTATATTTTTATTACGGAGCGATGGGAAGCTCTAAGACAGCGAATGCTTTAATGGCAGATTATAACTATCGTGAACGTGGTCAGAAGACCATTCTTGCGAAAACAAATATCGATACACGTGATGGTAAGAATGTCATTTGGTCTCGTATCGGTTTGGAAAGAGAATGTGTTCTATTATCTGATGTTTGCGCTATGAGTGAAGATGAGTTACGTACCTATGATGCGATTATTGTAGACGAAATTCAATTCGCAAGCGTGAACAAATCGACTTCTTAGCATATATCGTAGATTATTTAAAAGTTCCAGTATTATGTTATGGTTTGCGTTCGGATTTTCAGCTAAATTTATTTGAAGGTAGTGAGCGTTTACTTGCGATTGCGGATGAACTACATGAAGTAAAGACTGTATGTTGGTGTGGTAAAAAAGCAACTTGTAATGCACGCTATAATGAACATGGTATTGTGCGTGTCGGGACACAGGTATTACTAGGTGCAAATGATGAATATATTGCTCTTTGTCGTAAGCATTTCTTAGAAGGAAAGCTACATGGAGAAGAACCAGTAGGCTTGAAATAACTCACTATTTCTGCAAATTGCGTTATAAATTTTAATATTATGTGATGAATGAGATATTTGTTCATCACTTTTTCTATATTTTCTGATATACTTTTCTACATTGCGAAAGGAGAACTGAGGATGTTTAAACAAAGACAAACTGACATGTTGAATGGTGTTATTTGGAAAGAAATTTTATTGTTTTTTATTCCGATTATGTTCGGTTCTATCTTTCAACAGCTTTACAATACTGCTGATGCGATGGTCGTTGGTAATTATGTTGGTAAGGAAGCACTTGCGGCAGTAGGTGGATCAACTGGTGTTGTAATCGGATTGCTTGTAAATTTAATTGTAGGTTTGTCGAGTGGTGCGACAGTCGTGATTGCGCAAGCGTATGGTAGTAATGATTATTCTTCTGTAAAGAAGGCAGTACAAACTGCGATGAGTTCTAGTGTATATATTGGTGCTATTTTTACGGTTATTGGCATTATCTTTACGCCATGGGCGATGAACATGTTGAATGTTCCTGCGGATATTATGGATTATTCGGTGTTATATATGCGGATCTACATGCTAGGTATGATTCCTACGATGATTTATAACACGGGTGCTGGTATCTTACGTGCAGTTGGTGATTCAAAAAGACCACTATATTTCTTGGTGGCCGCATGTATTACAAATATTGTATTAGATGTAGTATTCGTTGTATTCTTCCATTGGGATGTTGCAGGGGTAGCGATTGCGACAGTTGTATCGCAGGTTGTTAGTGGTGTATTAACACTATATATCTTATCGGCAGAAGATAGTGCATATTACTTTGATATTCGCAATTTACATTGCAATATGCATATTCTAAGGCAAATTTTGATGATTGGTTTACCAAATGGAATTCAAGGCGCATTATATAGTTTCGCTAATCTCTTTATTCAGGCAACTGTAAATGGTTATGGAACAAATACAGTAGCTGCGTATACTGCTTTCGGTAAGATTGATGCGCTATTTTGGAATTATTCTGGTGCACTAGGCACTGCAACATTAACGTTTATTGGGCAAAACTTTGGTGCTGGTAAAATCAAGCGTATGAAGCAAGGCGTATGGAATGCGATTGGTATCTATACGATTGGTTCGCTTCTGATTACTACATTGTTATATTTCCATGGGGATTATATTTGTGGCTTATTTACGCAAGATGCAGAGGTTATTGATATTTGTGTACAAATGATACGTCAGTTATGTGTGTTCTGGCCTGTATTTGTGTTCCTAGAGATTTACGTAGCAGCTACGCGTGCTTGTGGTGATGTTATTTATCCTATGATTATTACGATGATGGGCATTGGTGTGCTCCGTATTGTATATATCTTATTTGTACCATCGTCTACAGTCTTTGAATCCTTGCGTATTTTCCCAATTACATGGGTAGTTACAAGTTCAATCTTTGTGATTTATTACTTTCAGGGAAGTTGGCTTAAACGCAGTATTCAAAAAAGAAATATTACTGTCATTGATTAGGAACTTTTCGTAAAGTTCCTTTTTCTATGAAAAAAGTAGTCATATCGACTACTTGCGTTTTGTTCGTGAAGTGATAATACGTTTGATATCTTCCAAAGTATCATGATAGGAATGAGAATCAAGACTAGGGAAAGCATCAATTAAACGTTTTGTTAAATTAAATTTATCGGAAGTAAGGGTTTCTTTTCAAAGCTATTGATTTTTTGTTGTAATTCTGCGACTTGATTATCTTTAAACTGTACTGCAGTATCTTTTACATTAACGATATTCTCTTTAAGTTCTGAACCTGCAATTCTAGCTTGTACACCTGCTTCGCTGACTTTTTGGGCAGTTTCCATAGCACCGCCACCAATACGCTCTGTTAGTTCATCACTGATAATACGTAGTGATTTTTGCAGTTTATCAATCTGTGCAAGTTTTTCATTTAATCCAATCATGATGGATACGGAGATTATCATATCCATTGTAAGACCAAAATAGGTAATACCTAAGATCCACCAACCAATTTGCTTTGGAATCCAATTGACAAAGTCGATAATCATAGGATGAATAAAGCCGATCGCCACAACGCAACCAATACCCCATGCAAGAGAGAAAATCAAACAAACATAGCCGTTAATGTTAAATGGCATATCACGATAATCCCACCAACGTGCATGGAAGATTTGGTCTAAAATCCATCCGCCAAAGTATTCAATTAGTGTACAGACAATACTACCGACATTAAAAGATAATGAGGAAGTGAATGTGTTGAATCTCTGTATGCGTTACGGTGGTCAGTAAATAGATCATCGCAATCATACCGACACCATAGATTGGACAAAATGGTCCATTTAAGAATCCACGGTTAATAACTTTTTCCGACGATGGCGCCATGGAAGGCGACTTCTAATATCCAACCTAGAAAGGCGTATATCGCAAAAATAATATAAAAAGTTGATAAACTGTCATAAAAATACTCCGTTCTTCAAAAAAATCATAACATTTTGGTAAATGAAAACAAGAGTCGAAAACTCTTGTTTTGTCTGGTTTATTATTTCTTGTGGTATAGCTTTTTTTGTGTTGATGAACTGGATCAAATGTGACATTGATACCAAGTTTACGTAATACGTTCTTATCTTCTTCAGGTAAGATAACAGTGGAGTGAGCTTCACTGCCTTTTAGATTACCAAGTTGTTTCATCGCAAGATCAGCATCCTTGTTTGTCATTGCGGTAATCGCAAGAGCAATCAATAATTCATCTGAATGCAAGCGTGGATTGTGGTTACCTAAGTGATTGATTTTGAGGTTTTGAATTGGTTTAACGTATTCAGGCTCAATCAAGTGTGTAGGTTTTGAAATACCACTTAGTTTCTTGATAGCGTTGATGATCACTGCTGCTGATGGACCAAATAGAGATGATGTCTTACCAGTTACAATTTCACCGTTTGGTAATTCTAACGCAAGTGCAGGTGCACCTGTCTTTTCAGCTTTTTCTCTTGCGATGATAGCCACCTTACGGTCAGATGGGGAAATAGCACAATCATTCATTAATAATTCAATCTTTTTAACTGCGGAAGCAGGAATCTTTTCTTCCTTAAAATCAACGAGAGCTTGATAGTATCGACGGATAATTTCTTCTTTCGCTGCTTCCTTAGCCGCATCCATATCAGTGATACAGAAACCTACCATATTTACACCCATATCCGTTGGGGAAGCATATGGAGATTTTGTAAGAATACGTTCAATCGTACGATTTAATACAGGGAATACTTCAATATCACGGTTATAGTTTACAGCTGTTTGGTTATATGCCTCTAGATGGAATGGGTCAATCATATTGACGTCATTGAGGTCGGCTGTCGCAGCTTCATAGGCAAGGTTAACAGGATGGTGTAGAGGAAGATTCCATACTGGGAAAGTTTCGAACTTTGCATAACCGGATTTTACGCCATGAAGTTGATCATGATAAAGCTGAGAGATACATGTTGCTAGTTTTCCAGAACCTGGTCCTGGTGCAGTAACAACAATTAAATTACGAGATGTCTTAACATACTCGTTTTTTCCAAGACCTTCTGGAGAAACAATATAATCGATATCTGTTGGATATCCCTTGATTGGATAGTGGATATAGGAAGTGATTCCATTCTTGCTGAGTTGATGACGGAAGTTATCAGCTGCAGGCTGGTGTTCATATTGTGTGATAACAACAGAACCAACAAAAATTTCTAAATCACGGAAAGCGTCTAAGAGACGGAAAACCTCTTGGTCATAAGAGACACCAGAGTCACCGCGTGCTTTGGAGTGTTCAATGTTATTCGCATTGATACAGATCAAGATTTCTACTTGGTCACGTAATTCTGTAAGAAGTTTTACCTTGTTATTAGGATTATAACCTGGTAAGACACGTGCAGCGTGATAATCTTCAAACATCTTACCACCGAATTCCATGTATAATTTACCGCTAAATTGACTGATACGGTTTAAGATTTTATCGCGTTGTAGATTTAAATATAATTCTGAATCAAAAGCTTGTTTTTTCATAACTGATTTTCCTCCAACGAAGAGTATACCAAATTTGTGTCCTCTTTTGCGGATAAATTATGAAATTGTTATACTATTTATGGAGAAAAAATAATGCGTTTAGAAGATGAATTATTTCGTCGTTTACGACCGAATGAACAGTACTTAATACAATATGGATTTCAGAAACAAGATGATATATATCGTTATCAAACGAAGTTAGAAGATACTGGGATGTATGCGATTATCATAGTGGAAGAAAACAGTGTCAGTGGAAGAGTACTGGATGATTTAACAAATGAAGAATATGTAGCAGTGCATACCGTAGGCAAAGGGTAATTTTGCGACAAAGGTTAAAACTGCATATCTTTCTTGTTTGGAAGATATCGCAAAAAATTGTTTTGATAAAGTAATGTATTCTAGCATTCAAGCGAATACCATGCATGAATGGATGATAACTGAATTGCATGATATCGCAAATCATCCATTTACAAAATCACATAATGGGAATCGAACAACAGATAATGAATTTACGGCATACAAACCTAGTGATAGTGACAAGATGTATGTGCTGATGTTTTCAATTGATAAGCATAAGCTGGATAAAGGTTGCGATGAAAGTTATATCGATGCAATGAATATCAAGGTTGAACCATCTAAAGTAAGTGATTATCTACAGTTACCAGGTTTCTATCCTGCATATCATATGAATAAGAAGCACTGGGTAACTGCAATATTGGATGGCACGATTGAAGATGAAACATTGAAAGAACTTTTGTTAAAGAGTAGAAGTTTGGTGACTAAGAAATTATCGCTCAATCATCATTGGGTGATACCAGCAAATCCTTCGGTTTATGATATTGATAACGCCTTTGCACAAAGTGAATTGATGTATTGGAAACAGAAGTTAAATTATCAGATTAACGATTATGTATTTATCTACTATGGTATGCCATATGGAGAGCTTAGGTATCTTTGTAGAGTCGTTGAAAAGGATGTTATATTCAACGATAAATCAGGGAAACGATGTGATGAAGAAACATATATCTGTCTTCAAATGATTCATTTCTTTGATGATCATCAGTTAACAAAGAAGTATGTTTCTAAATATGGTCTTACCAATATTCGTGGCGCAAGGTCAATGCCAAAAGAATTAATCAATCAAATATGCAAAATGTATCCAACATTAATGATATAATACAGAAACTGAGGTGATATTATGACAGAATTAAAAGAACGTAATCAAATTGAACAACAATACAAATGGGACCTTTCAACATTATTTGAAAATGATGAGGCTTGGAATGAAGCACTCACAAAGCTTGATGCTTTGATTTCAGAAGCTGCATCTTTTCAAGGTAAGTTAAACAATACTGAAAGTTTACTTGCGTATTTTAAGGTATCAGATGAATTAGATAAGGCGATAAACAATGTATTTACATATGCAATGTTGCGTCATAGCGAAGATACAAGAGCAACCGATGCTCAGGGTATGTATTCCAAAGCGTATGGAAAATATGTTGAAGTGGTAAGTGCTACTTCATTTGCACAACCGGAGATTCTTGGAAATGATGAAGAAGTCTTAAAGGGATTTATTGCAGATCCATCCTTAAAGGATTTTGCATTCTTATTAGAAAATCTTGTACGTAATAAGGCACATACGTTAAGTGCTGCAGAAGAAAAACTATTATCTGCCTTTGGCGAGGTGTTCTCTGCACCAGGAAGAACGAGTGAAGCGTTAATGGATGCGGATATGGTATTTGATACAATCAAGGATGCAGAAGGTAATGATCATGCAGTAAATGGCTCTAGTTATATTCTTTTGCAAGGTAGCGATGACCGTGAGCTTCGTAAGAATTCTTTCCAATCTTTATACAAGGGTTATAAACAACATATTAATACATTCGCATCTACTTATAGTACAACAGTAAAAGCTGCTTCTATTGATGCGAAGGTAAGACATCACCAATCTTCACGTCAAGCAGCGATGTTCTCTGATAATATTCCAGTTAGCGTATATGATAACTTAGTTGAAACTGTACATAAACACTTACCAACGATGTATCGTTACGTAAAACTACGTAAGAAGATGTTAGGTCTAGATGAACTACATTATTATGATGTATACGCACCTCTTTTAAAGGGCAGCGCAAAGGATTACTCCTATGAAGAAGCTAAGGAAATGGTTCTAGAAGCTGTTAAGCCTCTTGGTACAGAATATACAGATGTTGTAAAAGCAGGTTTAGAGAACCGTTGGGTAGATGTCTATCCAAACAAAGGGAAACGTGGTGGAGCGTACTCTTCAGGTACCTATACATCCAATCCATATATCTTATGTAACTATACAGGTACACTCGATAGTGTATCTACATTAGCACATGAGATGGGACACTCTATGCATAGCTATCGTACAAACCATACACAGCCAGTACATTATGCTAACTACACAATGTTCGTAGCGGAAGTTGCCTCTACAGTAAATGAAAACTTGCTAATTGAACAGTTGTTACAGAAGGAAACAGATCCTGCACAACGTATGGCTTTACTAAACCAATACATGGAAGGTTTCAAAGGTACAATCTACCGTCAGACAATGTTTGCGGAATTTGAAAAAGAGGCACATGCCGCTTCAGAACGTGGTGAATCCTTAACACCTGAATTCTTAAATCAGTTATATCTAAACCTTGTAAAGAAATATTTTGGTGAAGATTTAGTGATTGATGATGAAGTACAGTATGAATGGGCGAGAATTCCACATTTCTATAGACCGTTCTATGTATATGTATATGCAACAGGATATAGTACAGCAGTTGCGTTATCGGAAGGTATTTTACATGGTGGTCAAGATAGAGTTCAAAAGTATCTTGAATTCTTATCCATGGGTAGCTCAGCATATCCAATTGATGAATTGAAGCACGCAGGTGTTGATTTAACAACACCAGAACCAATCGATATCGCTCTAGAGAAGTTTGCTAAAATACTCGATGATGCGGAAGAAACATTCGCCAAATTACAACAGAAGTAATCAAATTGGAGATATGAAAGTATCTCCAATTGACAAAATATAAATATTGTATAAAATATAATTGTAATAAATATAGGAGATTAAATATATGACATTTTATGATTATTCTTTAACAGATAGAAGTGGTAGTGAAGTATCAATGCGTAATTATGAAGGTAAGGTAGTGATTGTAGTCAATACAGCTACTGGCTGTGGATTTACACCACAGTACAAAGACCTAGAAGATATGTATGAGAAATATCATGAACAGGGATTAGAGATTATTGATGTACCATGTAATCAATTTGCGGACCAAACACCAGGTACTGATGAAGAGGTACATGAGTTCTGTACATTAAAGTACAATACACAGTTTGATCAATTTAAAAAGAGCGATGTCAATGGTGAACATGCATTACCTCTATTTGTATATTTTTAAAGAATGAACAGGGTTTTAAAGGCTTTGGAAATAGTGTAAAGGGTCTTGCCATGCGTGCAATGTGCTAAACTGAAAGATGCTAACTATAAGAATAACCCTGATATTAAGTGGAACTTTACAAAGTTTGTGATTGATCGTAATGGTAATGTAGTGAAACGTTTTGAACCTACAGATGACATGCATTCACTAGAAACATGCATTCAATCTTTACTATAAGAAAAAAATGTAAGCGTTTGTAGAGAATTGTTTCACAAATAATAAAAAAACATATATACTATCTTTTGCGGAGGTAGTGTATGAAAAAGGAAATCATGCGGTGCGATCGTATACCGCAAAAAAGAAGGTGTCATTCAGTTTTTGTTAATACATCAAACATTGGGACATTGGACATTTCCCAAAGGACATGTAGAAGATGGTGAGAGTGAGCAACAAACAGCTTATCGTGAAATCTTAGAAGAGACTGGAGTGAAGGTTTCTTTTGAAGATGGATTTAGAGTTATCAATACATATTCCCCGAAAGAGGATACTCTAAAGGATGTTATTTTCTTTTTAGCACAACCTATCGGCGGTCATGAAGAACCTCAGCTATCAGAAGTATCTGATGTACGTTGGTTAACATGCATTGAGGCACATGCAATCATTACATATCCTTCTGATCGTGCATTATTAAAGAAGGCGATTGATCATATTAAACTCAGAGGGGATTGGAAAGAGTATTAAAAATGATTTCATTACAAGTCTGTATCGATAATACAGATAGCGATGCATATTTTACAAAATATCAGGAGCGATTAGTTGCCCTTGATGAACAGTCTTCAGCACGTCATCTAATCCGTTATGATGAAAACATTGTTGGTATTGAGGAACATTTTTATCATGATGGTGTTGTGGATTCTTCTTTTGCATTAACAGAAAAGATAACTTCACAAGATGCTGCTGATTTGATTGCAGTATTGCTTGAGATTTATATTCGCCGTTATCATTGTGTTCGAATTGTATTTCATACGAAAGATGAACAACTGATAGAGGCATATCTAGCAAATGCAGTTAGATGCGAGAATCATCAGTTTGTCTATGATGTAGAACCCTATCGTCTGCAATTAGAAAATGATGTATTTGATGAACGTGGGTATATCATTAACCAAGGCAAGATGGAGAGTATACCATTTGGCTGGTTTAACACAAGAGATAAGGGTTGTGGTTGGATTGCTGCATACAACTTATTAAAACTCAATGGTAAAAACAATGTTGATGAAGGATGTGTTAGCTGGCTTAAAACGTTTTCCATTTATTGGTAATTTGTTGGGACAAGAGAAGATTTCTCTTTATTTCTGGCTGAAAAAACAGGGTTTAAATGTACATATCAGTGCTGGGACTAACGCAAAGATTATCAAGAAGATGTGCGCTAGTAAGTCAGGAATCTTGTTGTATATCCATCGTACATAACGCACATTATGTAGCGTATGAAGTATGTAAGGATGGTAGAATTCATTTCTATAACGCTATTTATGGAAAGAAGAAACCACATCATGACAGCTAGTGAGTTCTTATCAGAGAATTCCTTTATTCCATTATCTTCATTGATTTATATTGACTAGGCCCTAACGATGTTAGGGCTTTTTTTCGTATTGGCATGATTGTGTATTTTCATCTAGCAGTATGGTAGAATAAAGGGCGATTAGAGGGATTTATGATAAACAAGAAAGTTCATATTTCAAAGATTCATTTCACGCATATTGAATCTGAAACTTTGATTGACTCCATCGCAAAAGCGTGGGGTTGCGATTGCGGTACAGGTTAACGCTCACGATGACTATTATGAGTGTGTGGATGGAAATAAACGATTAACAGCCTGTGAGATTTTATCTTTACAGGATAAGAAGTTTGAAATGGTACCTGTGATGATTATGAATGATTATTCGAAGGCAGGGAGTGCATTCTGGGGTAATACACAGAATAAAGCACTAATAAAGGAGAGAAGATGGAACGATTACAGAAGACAATTGCGAAGGCAGGTATTGCCAGCCGTCGTAAAGCAGAAGAACTCATTGTTAATGGCAAAGTCAAAGTGAATGGCGTTGTTGTAACGGAGCTTGGAACACAAGTATCTCCTGAGGATGATATTAGTGTAAATGGTGTTGTATTAAAGAAGGAAGAAAAGGTATATTACCTATTAAATAAAGCCACGTAGAGTTATTTCTAGTGTTAGTGATGAAAAGGGTAGAGAAACAGTTCTTGCCTATCTTAGTGATGTAAAAGAACGCATCTATCCAGTTGGACGTTTGGATTATGATACTTCTGGTATTTTACTTTTAACAAATGATGGTGATTTTGCCAATGCGATGATGCATCCATCTTCACATTTACCTAAAGACTTATGAAGTTGCGGTAACAGGTGTACTTACGGATGATATGTTAAATCGCTTAGCAAAGGGTATTATGTTATCGGATGGTAAGACATTACCGGCTGAGGTTGTCTTACTAGAACGTTCTACGAAGAAGAATAAAACCGTACTCCATATTACAATCCAAGAAGGACGTAATCGTGAAGTACGGCGTATGATGGAATATTTCCATTGTGAAGTTACAAGACTGAATCGTATTGGCTATGGTTTCTTAGATTTAGGAAATCTAAGACAAGGCCAATATCGTAAATTACGTAGCTTCGAAGTACGTAAGTTGCTTGCGATGGTAAAGCGTAGCAGTGAAGACTAAAGCTTGATGTATTGATTGATTTGTTCTTCATCAGGATCAATATAAATCATCTTATATTTACCTAGTTCAACCATTCCAGGTTTTCGCACCTGGAATTTTTTTGAGGTTTTTAATAGGGCAATATGCAACTGGAACACTAGAGGACATACGACCAGCAGAGAAGTAAGCTGCGATATTTGCCGCAAGCCGCATTGTATACTCATCTGGGTTATCATCATGCACGACAACATGCGATCCATGATAATCTTTGGTATGGAACCAAATGTTACTCTTTTTTGTATGCCAAGTAAGCGCATCATTTTGTAAGTTGTTTTTACCGAAGGAAATAGAGATACCTTGTTCTGTCGTAATCGTAGTATATGAAGGTGATACATCTTTTTTCTTTTTCTTCTTTTTGCCTTTTTCCTTCTCGAAAAGATATCCTTGTTTGACGAGTTCTTCGCGAATTTCCATTGCAGTTTCAAAATCAGCATATTTAAGCTGTTCTGATAGTCCGCTAAAATAATCGATTTCCATTTGGCAGAGTTGAATTTGTTCCTGCAAGTACACTTGACCTTTCTTTAGCTTATTGTACTTTTGGAACACTTTGCGAGCATTGCCTTTACCATCTAATTTAGGATCTAGTGGTATATGAATAGGAGAGTCATCCACAAAACTATTTAAGGTAATTTCTTTGAGACCCTTTGTGTCTCTGATTTGATATGCGTAGAGTAAATCTCCATATTCACGCCATTTATCACAATCCTTTGCGGCTTCATATTCTTCAATCAAACGTGGTAGTTTTGTGGATTGGTGTTTGAGTTGACGGTAATAAAGTGTTGAATATCACCGGAAAGTTGTTTGATTCTTTCTTTTTCTTCACGATGGAAAGTAGAGGATATCAATTCCTTCAAAAAGAGGATATTCCTTACATGGCCCAACACTTGTTAACTCAATGCAGTGAAATACTGGTTCATTATCACTATTAGCGATAAAGATTGATTTACTGTTGGAGATTTCCTCCATAATACTATGGAAGGATTGTCCTTTAGACATACGGTATTCAACTTCTTTCGCAAGAAATGGGGAAAAACCAGAGAACTGTTTTGTAAGGGATATATTCATATCAACATTTTGTTCTATAAATGGATTTTTCTTATCTTGTGAAGGTGTTTCGCTAAACTCAGCACCTGCTTGGATGGTACGTCTGCTATTTTCGAAAGGTGGAATACGCTTCATCGCATCAATGATACGATTTTGTGCGTTGACTAAAATAACATTGGCATATTTGCCCATAAGTTCTACATAAAGTTTGAGATATTCAAGATCACCAATTTCATTATGATGACGGATATCAAAAACCATCCAACGATCTAGTTCTGCTTGTTGGATTTTTTCTACGATGGAACCTTCTAAATATTTGCGTAACACCATCACAAAGTTTGATGGTTCATTTGGAGTTGGGATAACTACGATTCGTAAATAGAATCCGATTATATACGGAATGCGTAGAAATCAATAATTGTTTCTTACCTGCAGTGCCATGTGTTTGTAGTAAAAAGTTCTGTTTGGGAAGTCATATATTTTTTTGAATTCTGAATGGAAGTGTTGCTTGAATTTCAGGAATCAGTTTGGATAATAAAATACCATCTAGTGCCATTTGGAAACCTCTTAATTTTTCTTATTATATCATGATTGACTATGTTAAAAATAATGAGTAATCTATTAGGTAAGGATGGAGGATACAATTATGGCTAAGGGATTGTTAATTGTATTAAGTGGACCTTCTGGTGTTGGTAAGGGAACGGTTCTCAAAGAGTTTATTCATGATAAGGATTTGAAACTTGCATACTCGGTTTCTATGACTACTCGTAAGCAGAGACCAGGTGAAGTTGATGGTATAAATTATCACTTTGTCACGAAGGAAGAATTCGAACAAGCAAAGAAGAATGGTGAATTGTTAGAGTCAGCAGAATTTGTTGGAAACTACTATGGAACACCAATCTCTGAAGTAGAAAGATTGCGTAATGAAGGCAAGAACGTCATTTTGGAAATCGAAGTGCAAGGATGTACTCAAGTTCGTGAAAAGGTGAAGGATGCCTTAACAATCTTCATTGTTCCACCAAGCATGACGGAGTTAGAGAAGAGAATTCGCGGACGTAATACAGAACCAGAAGAAATCGTTCAAGAACGTTTGGCGAAAGCTGCACGTGAAATGGAACTCATTGGTATGTACAAATATGTTGTATGTAACGATGATGCGAAATTAGCAGCTGATATTATTCGCGTAATTATCAAACGTCATATGAAATCAAATATCTAATTTGTCTGCCGGTATGAACTGGCAGTTTTTTTCTATACTTGCGTAAGCGTTTTCAATCCTTTATAATGGAAACCGATAAACGGAGGATAGTTTCCAATGGAAAATATACAACAAGATATTTTAGAGGCAACTTTGATATTATTTAACGATAGAGGCCTAGACTTTACAATGAATGATATTGCAAAGTCAATGCATATCGCAAAGAAGACAATTTATCGTTTCTTCTCATCGAAAGAAGAGTTGTTGATTGCATTATTGGATTATGGCTTTGAGAATATTCAAAAAGAGAAACAAAAGATCTTATCTAGTAATGATAGTATCACAAAACGTTTAGAACAAGCCATGATTGCGATGCCAAAACAGTATGCCAAAATTGACTTTCGTGTGTTATCAAGTTTAAAGGATACCTATCCTCAAGTGTATATACGTCTAAATGAACATTTAGAAAATGATTGGGAACCTATTATCAAACTAATCAATGAAGGTATCCGTAAAAAGGAAATTCGTAAGATTAACACATTTATACTTCGCCAGATTATAACCGCAACTTTTGAACAACTTTTATCTACGGATGAACTACAAGAAAGAAATTTAACGTATGCTAAAGCTTTTAAAAAGAAATGATGAATATCATCATGAAAGGGATGGTTATAGATAATGAATAAAATAAATAATAATTGGGAATATATCGACCCAATGGAGTGATGCGTTTATTATAGATGGCAGTGCGGACAAGGTAGTTCGCTTACCACATACTGTTCAAGAATTACCTTTACATTATGCTAACTCAGAAAGCTATCAAAAAGGTTGTTGGTTATCGTAAGAAATTAACATTTGATTCATCTTTAAAAGACAGAAGATATTTTATACGCTTTGATGGTCAGTGCTCATAAGACTACAGTGTATTTCAATGGCAAAGAATTGTATGTTCATTCGTGCGGATATACTGCATTTATCGTTGAACTAACTGATAATATTCTGTTTGATCAAGAGAATGTTTTAACTGTAAAAGGTAGATAGTCGTGAGAGTTTGAATACACCTCCATTTGGATTTGTGATTGATTATCTTACATATGGAGGTATCTATCGTGATGTATGGCTTTTATGATAAGCCTGCATACTTTTATCAAAGATGTATTTGTGACAACGAATACATTAGATACAGTCTCGGTATCCATCCAAACAGATGGGCTAATTCCTATTGATTCATATCAAGTCAAGATTCTTGACTCAAAGGGTGAAATTATCGCACAACAGGCCGTATCTATAAATACGCGGCAAATACAAATACCTGTAAAGAATATTCATGCATGGACAGCCGAATCACCAACTTTATACCGTTGTATTGTGGAACTAGGAGATGATACTTTTGTAACAAGCTTTTGGATTCCGTACAATTCGTTTTTGATCAGAATAATTTATATATCAATGATCAAAAGGTATTCTTGAGAGGTTTGAATCGTCACCAATGCTATCCATATATTGGTTATGCAGCTGTTGATTCTTTACAAGAGGAAGATGCACGTATTTTAAAAGGAAGAGTTACATGTGAATGCAGTACGTACTTCGCATTATCCGCAAAGTCAGTCATTTATCGATGCATGTGACCGCTATGGTTTGTATGTATTTACGGAGATTCCTGGTTGGCAACATATCGGGGACGAAACTTGGAAACAACAAGCAATACAGAATACGAAGGATATGGTATTGCAGTATCGTAATCATCCTTCTATTATTCTGTGGGGTGTAAGAATCAATGAATCATTAGATGATGACAAACTTTATGCAGAAAACAAATGCAGTTGCTAGAAACTTAGATCCTACTAGACCCTACAGCAGGTGTGCGATATCTAACAAAGAGTCATCTATTAGAAGATATTTATACATTCAATGATTTTTCGCATCACGGTGATAATAAAGGCGCATTAAGTAAGGCTGAAGTTATGATTGATACACATCATCCACTTATCATCTCTGAAGCCAATGGACACATGTTTCCAACAAAGAGTTTTGATACACAAGCAAGACGACAAGAACATGCATTACGACATGCTCGTGTGTTTAGTGATGCGATGGCTGACCATCAACATACTGGAGTTTTCCAATGGTGTATGTTTGATTATGCAACACATAAAGACTTTGGTTCTGGTGATAGGATTTGTTACCATGGAGTGATGGATAGTTTCCGTAATCCAAAACTTGCGGCTAGCGTATATGCTTCACAACAAGATGAAGAACCAATCTTAGAAATCAGTACTTCGATGGATATTGGTGATTACAATGCTGGTAATCTACCGGATTTCTACGCATTTACTAATGCGGATGAAGTGCGTTTATATAAAAATGATCAGTTTGTATCTACATTTTCTCATTCTGCATATTCTGGTTTAAAGCATGGTCCTATTCGTATCGATGATACGATTGGAAAACTACTTTTAGAAAACGAGCATTTTACTTCGAAACAGGCGGATGATATTCGTAAATGCTTATTAGCAAGTAAAAAGTATGGTAGTAACTTACCACTACGCTATCGTTTGTTATATGCAAAGATGATGTTTCAATACAAGATGAAGTACAGTGATGGTGTCGCTCTTTATGGGAAATATGTATCGGGTTGGGGTTCGGATTCGATTACTTGGAGATTTGATGCAATCAAAAATGGAGAGGTTGTAAAATCTATTATCAAACGACCATCTGCTAAATTGCATCTATCGTATCAAGTTTCTCAAACAACACTCATTGAAGGTGATTGTTACGACATGTCTGCGATTCGTATTCAAGTAAAGGATGAATATCATAATTTAGCTTCCTATGCACAACTACCACTAAACCTTATTACGACAGGTCCAATCGAAATTGTAGGTCCTAAAACAGTAGTTACAGAAGGTGGTATGACTGGTACATATATTAAAACAACTGGTGAAGAGGGAGAGGCTATTCTAACAATCTCTACGTCAGATTGCAGTGCAATTACAATTCATTTTACAATTACAAAGGGAAATCATACATTATGAAAGAATTTGGTAAAAAACAATTCGCTGCCTATGGTTTAGGTGCGGTTGGAAAGGATATGGTATATGCCTTATCTGCTTCCTATATCATGTATTACTATCAAGATATCCTAGGCTTATCTGCGACTTTTGTTGGATTTATCTTGATGATTGCTCGTGTGTTTGATGCGGCCAACGATCCATTTATGGGTGTTGTTGTGGCAAAGACAAATTCGAGATGGGGCAAGTTTCGTCCATGGTTATTTACGGGTACGATTTTAAATGCATTTGTTTTATATGCATTGTTTGCGGCACCTGCAGTATCAGGTAAAGCATTGATGATCTATTTTGCGGTGATGTATATTCTTTGGGGTGTGACATATACCATGATGGATATTCCGTTTTGGTCAATGATACCTGCAGTTACTTCTACGGCAAAAGACCGTGAGAATTTATCGGTTGTGGGACGTACCAGCGCGGGTGTTGGTTATGCGTTAATTAATGTATTTACCGTCATGGCTGTATCCAAACTAGGCGGTGGAATTGAACGTACTGGATTTCGCTTGTTTGCGCTTATTATAGCGATCTTGTTTGTTATATTTATTTTATTTACATGTTTTACAATTCGTGAACAAAAAGAGGAAAACATGCAGACAACATCTGTTAAAGAGATGTTTAAAGCATTATTTAACAATGATCAAGCAATCATAACTGTTGTTACAATTGTACTGATTAATTCTGCGTTATATATTACATCGAATCTTTTAATCTACTTCTTTAAATACGATATTGGGGGAACAACCTGGAAGGATGCGTATACTCTATTTACTTCTGTTGGTGGGATTTCTCAGATCTTAGGTATGATGGTTGTGTATCCAATCCTTAGAAGTAAATTATCGAATACAATCATCTTTAAGTTAGGCTTGTGTCTAGCAATATTTGGATATGCATTCTTACTAGCATTATGTTTACTAGGATATTCATCTGTTCTAACAATGTTAATGGTACCTGGTGTAATGATCTTTGTGGCTAATGGTATACTAACTGTTTTAACAACTGTCTTTCTTGCGAATACTGTTGATTATGGTGAAGTAAAGACGGGTCATCGTGAAGAGTCTGTAATCTTTAGCATGCAGACATTTGTTGTAAAGGCTGCTAGTGGCTTAGCAGTATTCATCACTGGTGTTAGTTTGGATCTGATTGGTTTAACAAGCAAAAGATGGACTAGGGGAAGGAATACCAACATTTTCTTCACCATTACTAGGATTGCGTTTACTGATGACGATTTTACCTATGATTGGATTAGTGCTTGCTCTAGTGTTATTTACAAGAAAGTTTATTCTTACGGATGAAAAAAAGCAGAACAAATTCGAAAACAGTTAGAAGAAAAGAAGGTGTGATTATGCAGGTAACGTGGTTGATAGAAAGTGCTGATCAGAAAAATTAAATTACAAGGCAATGAAAATTGGCAGGACGAAGCACTACATATTCATGTCACAACTGCCCAAATGATACTAGGTAAAAGTAGAGGCGAAAACTTTCTGTACCTATTGCAAAGGATGAGAAAGATTTTCATGAATGGATATCAAACATGGACATATTCTCCAGAACTTACAAGATATGATCATACACATGGCCTAAAGAGAGTGCCAAAAAAGTTTATTACGGAAATATGGGTTTGATCGTTATGGGGATTATCATTTTGTAGACTACCCACAAAAGAAAGGTATTACCCATGGTGAATCATGGTGCTATTTCCGTGATGGGAAGAAATATCGCTTATTTGCGTCATTAGATGAAGACCCAGGATATACGTTATTTTGGTATGATGCTAACAAAGCTGAATTAACAATTCAAAGAGATTGTAAGGATGTACAGACAAATGGTATCTTTCATGCATTTGATTTATTCTATGCGGAAGGTAGTGAAGAGGAGGTCTTTCAAGCATGGTTTGATGCAATGGACTTGAAGCCACTTACAACCAAGAAGTTATTTGGATATTCTAGTTGGTATAATCACTATCAAGATATTAGTGAAGATAAGATACGTTATGATTTATCTGGCTGCGATAAAGTATTTCAACCAAATGACCTATTTCAGATTGATGACGGTTGGGAACCATTTGTAGGTGATTGGTTAGAAACAGATTCAGTGAAATTTCCGAACGGCTTAAAAGCACTTGTGGACCAAATACATGCAAAGGGATATAAAGCTGGTTTGTGGCTTGCGCCATTTGTGGCAGAGGAGAAGTCTTCGATATATCAAAATCATCCAGATTGGTTCTTGCACCATCATGGAAAACCATGGTGTTTAGGCGCTAATTGGTCAGGCTTTTATTCGTTAGATATTGATCATCCAGATGTAATTGACTATATCAAGAAAGTATTTCATCAAGTTTATGATGTATGGGGCTTTGATTTAGTTAAACTAGACTTCTTATATGGCGCAGCTCCATTTGGAAATGCATCTGAAAGTCGTGCTAAGAGAATGAAACGGGCATTGCAGTTGTTACGAGATATTTCAAATGGTAAGGAAATTCTTACTTGCGGTGTCCCATTAATGCCATCTTTTGGATTAGTAGAATACAGCCGTATTGGATGTGATGTTGGGTTGGATTGGGATGATGTCTTCTATATGCGTTTTTTACATCGCGAAAGAATCTCTACCAAGAATGCAATTGTGAATACCGTGAATCGTAGACAATTAAATAAACATGCGTTTATGAATGATCCAGATGTATTCTTTATCCGTACTGAAAATATTCATTTGATCAGATAAACAAAAGGATGATTTAGCGCGGATACAAGCTTTACTAGGAGGGGTATTCCTAACTAGTGATAGTCCTGCAAATTATACGGATGATATGATTAGAAAAGTATCAAGAATATCGTAAGTTAGCATCTGCATTAGTTACGGATGTAAATACCGATGAAGGAATTACAATTGAATATGTTATAGATGGTCAAACAAAAGTAGTTCATTTTGACTGTACAAATCGTTAATGAAAACCCACTAAAGTAGTGAATACTCTGGTGGGTATTTTTGTATCCTTGTTTCTTAATAAGGATTTTTTTATATCGCCAGTTGGAAGAGGCTATATGTTTTTTAAAGATAGGTAATTATAAGAGAATAGAAAATACATATGTATTAGAGACAATAGCATCTATCTAGCTCTTCTGTGCTATGGATGGATATTGCTTGCATGTTTGCATCAATGAGCTTACTTGTTTCAGTCTAATATCCTGTTAAAAAAGTATAGGGGAGTAAAATAAAAAAACGCATCTATTATGATGCGCTTTTAGTTGGGTAAAGAAAAAGCCAACTTGCGTTGACTTTTTACACTTGTTATCTGTTGTAGAATTCGACAACGAGTGATTCGTTGATTTCTTGGTTTAATTCGCTTCTTTCTGGAAGACGTACGAATGTACCTTTCTTGTTTTCCTTATCAACTTCAACGAAAGCTGGGATTGTGATAGCTGATTCTAATGATTCAGCGATTGCCTTAATGTTACGTGCATTTTCACGAACAGCAATTGTTGATCCTGGCTTGATTAAAGCTGAAGGGATATCTAACTTCTTACCATTTACTTCGATATGACCGTGGTTTACTAACTGACGAGCAGCCTTACGTGTTCTAGCTAAGCCCATACGGTAAACGATGTTATCTAATCTACTTTCAAGTAAGATTAAGAAGTTAACACCTGCCATACCTTCCATCTTGGAAGCCTTGTTGAATAAGTTAGAGAACTGACGTTCATTTAAACCGTACATGTGACGGATTCTTTGCTTTTCGCGTAACTGTGTACCGTAGCCACCTAACTTAATACGCTTTGTAGGTCCATGTTGACCTGGAGCATAAGTTCTTTTCTTAAGCTCTTCGCCTGTTTCTAAAATGGAGAAGCTTAAGCGTCTAGCTTTCTTCCAAACAGGTCCTGTGTAACGTGCCATGTTTTGTTTCCTCCTATATATGGCTGAGAAACAATAACAGGTGCAGATCATCGATGCGGGGTGTTATCATGAGCCTTTTCACCTTTTGCAGCAGGATACTTAGGAACAAGTTTAACTGTTGATAACGCCTTGTGCATGACTCTACATGCTGCCATTATTTAACGCACTCGATATAATACCATTAGTGTGTATAAACGTCAATTGTTTTCACAAGTTCTATAAGAAACAATCATTTGAAAATCAAAACAGAATTATGGAAAGATATGTGAAAGTGATAAGGCATGTCCCCAAATATATAGATGCTGTGGTAAAATAAAAAAAGATATTACAAGAAAGGTGGAAACATATGAATCAGATATTAACATTGTTATCAGATATCAGATTTATCATTGCTGTAGGTGCAATCTTTGTTTTACTGTTAATCATTTTAATTGTTACTACAGTACGTGCACGTCGTTATAAATCTGAGTATATAGAATTAGAGAATCGCTATCAGTCACTTAAGCAAATTCCTTTGTCATTAAAGATGAATAAAGCAATTGCCGTAAGTAGAGTGAATCAGGATACAGTTGATCGTGTTAATTCAGCACAGAATAAGTTTGATGAAGTGCAGTCATGTATTTCTGCTTTAACAAGTAAGTTAGCAGACTTAGAACGTTATATTTCTGCTGGTACTTTATCAAAGGCTGGTAATACTATCAAGGATATTGAGACATCCATGACTACAACAGAAGCGGATGCGAAGACACTTGAAAATATGTTAGATGCGATTCTTGCAAAAGAAACAGCACAGCGTGAAGAAGTGACGGCTTTAAAGAATCGTTTCCGTGCCCTAAAGGCACAAGCTGCTGAAAATGCTCCAAAGCTATACTTTGCTTGGCCTTTAGTAGAACAGAAGGTTGTTGATACGGAGAAGATGTTTGCGACTTTCGAAGAATGGATGTTCTCCAGTGATTTTGATAAGGCAAACCGTGAACTTGTAAGTATCAAGGCAGTCATGGCAGAGCTAGAAGAAATGATTGAGAATATGCCTTCATTATTAGAAGATGCTAAAGGTATTATTCCTAATATGGCAGAAGTTCTTCACAAGGATTATATTCATAATCGTAATCGTGGTGTGTATTTGAAACACTTAAATGTAGAAGAAAACCTCAATCAGATGACAGAGTCTTTACGTGAATCTCTAAAGCAGTTAAAGACAGGGTCTATATTAGGTGTTCGTGAAACACTTGATACAATGAAGGCAAAACTTCGTGAGATGGATCAGGCTGTGAAACAAGAAGGTGAAAGCTTTGATGCGATTCAAGAGTTATCAAAGGAATCTACAGCGCTTGCAGATGAAGCAGATAAGAATGCGGCTTATGTAAAAGAAGCATTTGCAAAATCATCATCACGTTTTGGCTTTGCGGATTTAGAAGAAAAACTTGCGGAGCAAACGGCCCACTTACAAGAACTTGAAGCTAAGATGCCTGTAGTAATGGATAGTGTACGTAACTATCAAGTTCCTGCTAGTACAGTTGTTGGTTCCTTGAAGGAATTAAATGAACAGATCATTGCGTGCAATACAGAGTTTAAGAATATTCGTACACGTATTGAGGCTGCTTCTGGTGATGAAGAACGTTGCAAGAAGCAACTAGTGAAGTTACAGATTGTTATGAATCAAATGCAAGTCAAGATTCGTAAGTACAAACTTCCAAATATTTCAGAAGCTTACGAGGATGATATGCGTCGTGCAAATGACTATATCCATCGTTTAGATAACTTGATGGAAGAAGTTCCATTAAATATGCAGTTATTAAATGGAACATTACAAGAAGCATTAGACTTTATCTATAAGCTTTATAACAACGTTAATAATGTTGTTGGTACAGTTATGATGGTTGAAAATACAATCGTATTTGGTAACCGTTATCGTTCAACTTACGCAGATATCGACTCTGAATTAACACGTAGTGAATTAAGTTTCCGTAATGGTGAATATACACAAGCATTAACAACAGCAATCGCAACGATTGAAAAGATTCACCCAGGTAACTACGAATCCATGATTAAGGAGAATGCGAAGAGTGCAGCGTAGAGTGTATTTTGATGGCGCTTCTACTACAGCGGTTCACCCAGATGTATTACAAACCTATAAATCTTTATTAGATAAGTATTACGTCAATAGTGAGTCTCTATATGATGAAGGCAGCGAAATCAGTCGAATGATGGAAAAAGCCCGGAGTGCAATAGCCGGGCTTTTGGGTGTAAACAGCGAAGACATTATCTTTACCTCAGGTTCTTCTGAGGCAAACTCTTCCGCAATCAAAGGTGTTTGTTTTGCACAACCAGGTAAGAAGCATATTGTCACAACGAATGTAGAACATTCTTCTATCTTGAATGCATGTTTACAAATGGAGCGGGTATTTGGTTATCGAGTAACGTATTTACCTGTTGATGCTAGTGGTAAGGTATCCTTACAACAGGTGAAAGATGCAGTAAATGATGATACAGCAATCGTTAGTATCATGGCAGTCAATAATGAAGTAGGTTCTATTAATCCAATTGATGAGATTGCAAATTATGTTAAAAAACATACACATGCCTATATGCATGTTGATATGACACAGGCAATTGGTAAAGTTGATGTAGATTTTAAAAATATTGATCTAGCATCTATCTCTGCACATAAACTGGAAGGTTTAAAGGGTAGTGGTATTCTTGTTAAGAAAGTTCATGTGCCATTTGTGCCACTGATCAATGGTGGTGAACAAGAATATGGTATTCGTGGTGGTACTTCGAATGCTTGTGTAAACATGGTATTTGCTAAGACACTACGCTTTGCGTTAGAAAATGGTAAGAAGTATCATGATTACATGACAACTTTACAGCAAGCATTACTAAAGGGATTATCTACAATACCGGGTGTTTTAATGAATCAACCAAGTGATGCAGTCAATAGTGTTGTTAACTTCTCATACGAGAAGATTCCAAGTGAAGTGATGCAGAATGCATTAAATAAAAAAGGGTTTATGGTGAGCGCAAGAAGTACTTGTGCATCTAAATCCGATGATCCAAGTTATGTATTTAAGTGCTATGGGTTATTCTTCCAAACGTGCAAGCTCTTGTATTCGTATTAGTTTAACGTATCATAATACAGAAGAAGAGATTGCTTCATTTATAGAGTCATTAAAGGAGATTATTTCGCAATATGGTTAAGTATGATACAGTCTTGATTCGCTATGGTGAATTAAGCACAAAGGGTAAAAATCGAAGAGATTTTATTACTAGACTCTTCACAAATATTAAATATATGTTGCGGGATTATCCTGCGCTAACGTATCGTAAAACATACGATCGTATTTACATTAAATTAACGGATGAAGATCCAGCAGAAATCGAAACCAAATTAAAGAAGGTGTTTGGTATTAGTTCATTCTCCTTTACAGAAAAGGTGAATAGTAATTTAGAAGATATCAAGCAAGCGTGTGTTCGTATCGCTAAGGAAAGTGATAAGAAGACATTTAAGATGATTACGAAACGTCACGATAAGAGTTTCCCACTCAAGAGTGATGGTGTAAATCGTGAGGTTGCTGGAGAGATTCTACGAAATACGGACTTAAAAGGTTGATGTACATGATCCTGAATTAGCAATCCGTGTTGAAATCCACAGCAATGAAACCTACATCACATCTAGTAAGATTCCTGGTGCTGGTGGATATCCAGCTGGTATCAATGGCAAGGTATTGTTAATGTTATCCGGTGGTATAGATTCACCAGTAGCGGCATATCAGTTGATGAAGCGTGGACTACATGTGGAAGCAGTACACTTTGCATCTCCTCCATATACAAGTGAAAATGCAAAGAATAAAGTATTAGAACTTGCTTCACAAGTGAGTGAATACCAAGGTCACATGAAAGTGCATGTTGTTAACTTTACGCAATTACAACTTGAAATCTATAAACATGCAGGAGACCCATATGCAGTTACATTAATGCGTCGTATGATGTTTCGCTTAGCGGATATGATCTCTAAGAAGTATGGATGTCTAGCAATCGGTACAGGTGAAAGTGTAGGGCAGGTAGCTAGCCAAACACTCGAGAGTATCAATTGCATTAATACAGTTACAAATATGCCAATCCTAAGACCACTTGTATGTTATGACAAGATTGAAATTATTGATTTGGCACGTAAGATAGGAACTTATGAAACATCGATCTTACCGTTTGAGGATTGCTGTACGATTTTTGATCCAAAAAACCCAGTCACAAAACCATCTGTAGATAAGAGTGTTTACTATGAATCAAAATTTGATTATGAAACACTATTACAACAGGCGGTAGATACACTAGAAACTGTGAATGTACAAGCAGCGAAAAAAGAAGAAGATTTCTTATAGAGAGGTGAAACTATGGCAAAGCATAATCAAGATATTCGCAATGAATTCAATGAAAAGATGCAACATTGCGCCACAATGGATGAGCAAGAACTATTGGATATCGCTAACGTAACGATTGTTAAAGTTGAAAAAGATGATACATATAACACAAAAGCGAAGTTAAAGATTTTTGCATTATTCACATCACTCTTTAACTGTGCAGAAAATGAACGTATGAAATACGTAAAACGTATTTACGCAGCTCTTAAATAAATGATGATTGATAGGTATTTCTGTAATGAAGTACCTATTTTCTTTTTGATATAAATTGATACAATAAGATTTTTTTCTATAATGAGGGATTACATGACGAGATATTGATGTTACTATTATCAGCAATACAATACTAATTATCCTATGGGATATTTCTACCCTAAACTTTAGCGTATTTGGAAGAAGAAAGATTTATTTAATATTTTATGATATTCCATTTGATTTATTACCTATTTTTGTCTTGTCGTATAGTTGGAAACGATTTGTCCTATGGATAGTCATTTATACAGTAATTATGGTTGGTTTAAGAAAGATTTCTATAAAGAACACAGACTCTTTTCCACGACACAAAGTCTGATTCATAGAAAATTAACAACATATACTTACAATTAATAAACTGGTTTATTAATCAAGAGATTAGCAATGTTTTTTTGAAATAGAAAAATTTTAAAGATAAAACGTATTAAATATAATACAATATTCTATATATCGTAAGTCTATAGAATATATGATTATTCGTAAACTATAGACTAACTTTGTAGAAGATATATTTATTTCACTTGAGCGAAGAAAAGATATTATTTTTATGGAATTCGTCTTTTTAGTAAAAAAATATATTTTGGTAGTAAATCATGGTAAAAATACCTTTTGGTGAAAGGTGATAAACAGAAACTAGAATTGATGAAGCAATGAAGTAACTCTCACCACTAAGATGATACATGGAAAACCTATAGAGACGAATGTACCAGTGGGTTGTGGTAGTAATATTGTTATGCCGAAATTTATTCTTATTAGAAGGAGGAACATTGATAATTAAGTGTTGTGTTGAATACTAGTGAAAAAAATTTGAATATATAGTGTAAGAAAGGGATGTTGGATGTTATCTAACTACTTTTATAGAAGGAGTCAATTATGGAAATTATTGAGAAAGCCAGTGCAGGGACAGTCGATAAAATGTGATTGTCTTATAACAGTTTCAAAAAGGAGAAGGTTATGTCAAAAATCAACCTAACTTCAAAAAGTTTTTATATGAATATGGTGATAGTATCAAAAATACAATTCTTCAAACATTAAAGAAATTAGATGTAAATGATGTAACAGTTGATGTTGAAGATATGGGTGCTTTTGAGTATGTAATTGTCGCTAGACTAGAAGCCGCAATCTATCGTAGTCAGAAAATAATGAATCAGATTCCATGGGGAGATTTACTACATGAATAATAAAAAACGTTTACGTCGAACAATGATGTTTCTAAACGCACAAAAAGCCAAATTTACTAAAAAGATCCATATATTTATGAACCTGACTCTTTGATATTTGATTTAGAGGATGCGGTTGCGTTAGGTGAAAAAGATGCGGCTCGTTTTGTGCTTGCACATGCTCTTAAGAGTGTGAATTATCAAAACTGTGAGAAGGTGGTTCGTATCAACGGTATTGATACACCATTCTGGAAGGAAGATATTCGTTGTGCAGTTTTTGCTGGTTGTGATAGTATTCGTATTCCAAAAACGGAGTCTGCTGAAGATGTGAAAGCAGTTGAAGCAGAAGTAATAAAAGCTGAACAAGAAGCAGGTGTCGAAGAAGGACATACCTTACTAATGGCGGCGATTGAATCTGCAAAGGGAGTTATTAATTTAAAGGAAATATGTACAGCATCTTCACGATTATTTGGGGTAGCTCTATCTGCTGGTGATTACACAAAAGACTTACATACTGTCATCACTGGTACAGGTGTGGAACTTTCAGGTGCTAGACAGTTAATGGTGATTACCGCAAGAGCGACAGGTGTTCAATGTTTCGATACTGTTTATACAAACCTTGATAATATGGATGGTTTGAAGACAGAAACAAAACTGATACATGATATGGGATTTGATGGCAAATCGATTATTAACCCAAGGCAGATTCCTGTAGTTCATGAAGTATATACACCAAGTCAAGAAGACATTATCTTTGCACAAAAAGTCGTAAAAGAAATCGATGAAAAACGTGCGCAGGGAATTGGTGTATTTACCGTAGATGGAAAGATGATTGATGTTGCATTCTACGATGGCGCAAAGAGAACGATTGCACTTGCAAAAGCTGCAGGCGTATATCAGGAGGTAGACAATGCTTAATGCTGTAGGAAGAGAAATTCCACAAGAAGTATTAGATGAAACTGGTAAAACAGTCTTTCAGGGATCATATCAATTTGATCAACACGAATATATAAAAACTGCTGTAAAAGCAAAGACTCGTATTGGTGGTAGTGGTAGCAAACTTGAAAGTAGTATTCAAGAGGTATTACAGAAGTGTAATGCCCATGATGGTATGAGATTAGTTTCCACCATCACTTCCGTGAAGGTGACCTAGTGGTAATGCAGGTAATGAATGTCATACATGAGCTAGGATATAAAGATATTACAATCTGTGCTAGTTCCTTAAGTAAAGCACAAGATGACCTAGTACCAATGATGGAAGATGGTACAGTAACACATATCGAAACATCTGGTGTTCGTGGAAAGATTGGTGAAGCTATCAGCGAAGGGAAATTAAAGGGTATTGCTATTCTGCGTTCACATGGCGGAAGAGTACGCGCAATCGAAACAGGTGAAACGAAGATTGATATTGCCTTTATTGGAGCTCCAAGTTGTGATGAATATGGAAACTGTCGAGGTGTTGGTGGTAATAGTAATTGTGGTGTTTTATCTTATGCCGCAATTGATGCAGAATATGCAGAGAACGTTGTAGTTTTAACGGATTGTATCGTTCCATTTCCAAACTTCCCAGCAGATATCAGTATGACAAATGTTGATTATGTCATCAAAGTTGATGCGGTTGGTGATGCGGATAAGATTGCGACCGGTGCAGCACGTCCTGTAACAGATATGAGAAAACTCATGATGGCGCAAAGTTGTGCTGATTTTATCGCATGTACACCAACGTTTCAGGATGGCTTTTCATTCCAAACAGGAATTGGCGGTGCATCAATTGCTACAGCACAATGTCTTGCACAAAAGATGAGAGAAAAAAATATTCATATGAGTTTTGGCGCTGGTGGAATGTCAAAACCTATGTGTGATCTATTAGAAGAAGGTCTTGTAGACTGTCTTCTAGATACACAGGACTTTGACGTACCTTCGATTGAAAATCTCATTTCTAATCCGAAGCACTATTCCATTACAACGAAAGAATATGCAGATCCATTCTGTAAGGGTGCTGTTGTGAATAAACTAGACTTTGTCATTCTAGGAACTCTAGAGGCTGATATTCAATTTAACTGCAACGTTGTAATAAGTTCTGAAGGAGAACTGATGGGTGCACAGGGTGGACATCCTGATACAGCAGCTGGTGCGAAATGTACAATAGTAATTACACCACTTCTACAAGGAAGAATTCCAACAATACGTAACCAGGTTACGACGGTTACTACACCTGGCGAAACAGTCGATGTCATCGTTACAGATTACGGTATTGCGATTAATCCCAAGCGACAGGACCTATTAGAAGTTGCACAAAACGCACATCTTCCGATTAAGACAATCGAAGAATTACGTGATATAGCATATGGTATGGCAAAAGAGCCTGCCTCACTAGTGTATGAGGATAAGGTTGTAGCTATTATTGAATCTAGAGATGGCACCATCATGGATGTCGTTCGAAAGAGAAAGGATAAAATCTAATATGACAATTGGATTTCGTGCATTTATAGACTTTGAAAGACCTTCACAAGAACTTATCGAAGCGTATCGAAGTTTACCATCCGCAAATATTGGTGATTGTTGTTATAAGATGAACTGTATGTTTGATGGTATTCATTCCTTCAATGATATTCCACTTTGTGGACCTGCCTTTACCGTTAAGGTTCCTGCAGGAGATAATCTTGTAGCACAACTTGCTTTGGACTATGCAAAACCTGGAGATATTATCGTAATTGATGGTGCTGGCTTTACCAATCGTGCTCTTGTTGGAGGTATGATGGTAACCTATGCAAAGGAAAAACAACTTGGTGGTTTCGTGGTAAATGGTGCAATAAGAGATGTTGATGATATCAAGAATAGTCCAATTCCTGTTTATGGTATTACTCAAACACCGTTAGGCCCGTATCGCAGTGGTCCAGGTGAAATGAATGTGCCCGTATGTTGCGGAGGCCAAGTTGTAATGCCTGGAGATATCATCGTAGGTGATCATGATGGAATTGTAGTGATACCTCAAAAGGATGCAGATGAGCTATTACAAGCTGTTAGGAAGAACTTAGACCACGAACAAACAGAGATGAAAAAGATGAAGAGTGGACAATACACCTTGCAAGATCACCAGAAAGAATTCCTTGAGAAATTCTTAAAAAATGGTGGTGTATTTAAATAGATATACATGATAGGGGAATGTCTGATAAAAGATGTTCTCCAGTTTTGTGTACAGTAATACAATATAGGAATATGATTTTATATATTTTAGTAGAAAACATTGACGTAAAAGGACTTTACATGTAGTATATCTATGTTATCAGCCCTCTTGTCGAGGTCTGTAACCGCTCAGGAAAGGGTTAAGTACGAAAGTCCCCTTGATGGCGCGTCTTATGATAAATGTCAGGAGGTGTTCAAATTGTACGCAATTATCGAAACAGGCGGAAAGCAACTTAAGGTTGAAGTAGGTCAGTCTATCTTCGTTGAAAAGTTAGATGTTGAACCAGAAAGCACAGTCGTTATCGACAAGGTAGTTCTTGTTAGTGACGCAGCAACAAAGATTGGTACTCCATATGTAGAGGGTGCTAAGGTTACTTGCAAGGTTGTAAAGCAAGGCAAGGAAAAGAAGATCCATATCTTCAAGTATAAGGCTAAGAAGGGCTCTACTCGTCGTAAGCAGGGTCACCGTCAACCATATACAAAGTTGACAGTTGAAGCTATCGAGGCTTAAGTCTCATGATTGATATCCGTTATACGCAGCATGATAATCACATTACATCATTAGAAATTAGCGGTCACGCTGGTTTTGCTGAGAGTGGTAAAGATTTAGTATGTGCAGCAGTTAGCGGTATTACATTCGGTTTGTTGAATGCATTAGATGAATTAACTGATGTTAAGAAAATGACAGTTGGTGATAATCTGATTCAAGTTAAAGTTGATAATCCTACAGCAGAAAGTGATTTATTACTATCTGCAGGTATTATTCAATTAAAGACAGTTCAACAACAGAATCAACGTTTTATTAAAATTAAAAAAATGGAGGTGTAAATACTATGAAGTTCACACTGGATATTCAGTTCTTTGCAAGTAAGAAGGGTGTATCTTCCACAAAGAACGGCCGTGATTCTGCCGGCAGAAGATTAGGTGCTAAGAAGGCTGATGGTCAGTATACAAACGCTGGCTCTATCATCTATCGTCAGAGAGGCACAAAGATCTACCCAGGCAAGAATGTTATGCGCGGTGGAGATGATACATTGTTTGCAACAGCTGCAGGTATCGTTAAGTATGAGCGTCTTGGCAAGGATAAGAAGCAGGTTTCTGTTTATCCTCAAGAAGCTTAATTTAAACAGTAATGGAATGCTCCTGACAGGTTCAGGAGCTTTTTTAAAGGAAAGGAGATTCCTTGATGATTGACTTGGTAAAACTACATGTAAAAGCAGGTGACGGTGGCAGAGGTTGTGTTGCTTGGCGCCATGAGAAGTTCTACGCAAATGGTGGACCTTTTGGTGGTGATGGAGGTAAAGGTGGCGATATTTGGTTTGCTGTCGATACCAACGAAACAACATTAATGAAGCTAAAGTTTACACGTAAGATTAAGGCTGGCAATGGTATGCCAGGATTAATCAAAAAGATGCATGGTAAATCAGGAGATGACATCATTGTGCCAGTTCCACTTGGAACGATGATTCGTAATGCGGCCAATGGTGATCTTTTAGCTGACCTTACAAAACCAGGACAAAAAGTATTGATTGCTCGTGGTGGTAAGGGTGGTCTAGGTAATATGCATTTTGCAACTTCAAGAAATGATGCTCCTGAATATGCACAACCAGGTGAAGTTGGTGAAAGTTTAGATGTTCAAGTAGAATTACGTCTTTTGGCGGATGCTGGTCTTATTGGTTTCCCATCCGTTGGTAAGTCAACATTCTTATCTGTTGTAACTAGAGCAAACCCACAGATTGCTGCATATCCTTTTACAACATTAGAACCAAATATTGGTGTTGTGCAGATGCCAAACGGTCGTAGTTTTGTGCTAGCGGATATGCCAGGTTTAATTGAAGGTGCCGGTGAAGGTAAGGGTTTAGGACATGAGTTCTTACGCCATATCAAGCGCTGTCGTGTATTGATTCACGTCATTGATATGTCTGGTGCGGAGCGTAATCCTGTTGAAGATTATGAAATCATCAATAAGGAGTTAGCTACCTACGATTTAGCACTTGAAAAACGTCCTCAGATTGTGGTCGCTAATAAGATGGATGATGAATATGCGCATATGTATTTGGAAGAGTTCAAGAAGAAATACCCAGATATTAAAGTCTATGAAACAAGTACGTTAGAACATAAAGGTTTGGATGAAGTTCTCTATGCAGCACTTGCGGAAATTGATAAAGCCCGTGAGGTTGAAATGGAAACTCCTGAAAGTACAGAAGAGACTGTTGTATATCGTTATGAACCTAAGAAACCAGACTTTAAGATTGTGAAGCTTGGTCCAGGTAGATTTAAGGTTGATTCTGAAAAGATCGATCGTCTATTTGATTCAGTTGACTTCGATAAGGAAGAAGAAACATATCAGTTTGCGATGACACTTCAGAAGATGGGTGTTGACAAGGCACTTTATGAAGCTGGTGCACGTAATGGTGATCAAGTTATCGTTAATACCTTTATCATGGATTATAAAGAGTGAGTGATATGATAGCATTTGTAAAAGGAAAAGTAGCATCGTATGGTGCGGATTGGGTTGTAGTTGATTGTCATGATATTGGCTATCAGATGGCATATCCACATCCAGAAAACTTACATCTAAATGATGAAGTATTCATCTATACATATCTTCATATTACAGAAAATGATATGAGTTTATTTGGTTTTGAAAGCAAAGATGAAAAAGCATTATTCTTAAAGCTCATCTCTGTTAAGGGGCTAGGACCTAAGACGGCAATGGGTATGCTAAGTAAGTGTGGTTATCAGTCTATTGTTTCTGCGATTGAATCAGGTGATGTAACTCTATTAAAGAAGATGCCTGGTATTGGTGCAAAGTCCGCAAGTCAGATTGTATTAGATTTAAAGGGCAAGTTAGTTGCTGTACCTACATCATCACCAAAACAGGATACAGTATCTTATCCTGCGGAAATTCGTGAAGCACTAGAAGGTTTAAAGAATTTAGGCTATAAACAGGGAGAATTATCTGCAGTCGCAAATATGATGAGTGAAAACCCTGGATTAACAACTGAAAAGTATTTGAAACTCGGATTACAATTTTTGGTTAAACAGAAGTAAGGGAGGCATATGGAAGAGAGTGATCGTTTGTTATCTGCAAATGCAGAAATGGGTGATGATGAAGAAAGTCTTCGCCCCCAAACACTTGATGAATATGTAGGCCAAGATACGTTAAAAGAGAACTTACGCATCTATATTCAGGCGGCTTTGCAGAGAAATGAATCTTTGGATCATGTTCTTTTGTACGGGCCTCCAGGATTGGGTAAGACTACACTTTCGTTTATTCTAGCCAATGAGATGCACTCTAAGGTTAGAGTAGCTTCTGGTCCATCCATTACAAAAGCTGGTGATTTAGCAGCGATATTGTCAGTATTAGAGCCAGGTGATGTATTGTTTATCGATGAGATTCATCGTTTACCAAAGCAAGTAGAAGAAGTTTTATATCCTGCGATGGAAGATTTTGAGTTAGATATTATGGTTGGTGGTGAAAATGGAGCAGGCGGAAGAAGTGTTCGCTTAGATCTACCTCCATTTACGCTTGTTGGTGCGACGACTCGTGCTGGTGATTTATCAGCACCACTAAGAGACCGCTTTGGTATCGTAGCTAAGCTTGAGTACTATAATCAAGAACAGTTATGTTCGATTGTTAGTCGTACAGCACGTGTATTGAATGCACCAATTCATACTGCTGCAGTGGATGAAATTGCACGTCGTTCTCGTGGCACACCACGTATTGCTAATCGTTTATTACGTCGTATCCGTGACTTTGCACAAGTACTTAACGATGGTCATATATCAAGGGATATTGCACAGACTGCACTAGACCGTTTAAAGGTGGATTCCCTTGGTTTAGATGAAGTAGATATTCGTTACTTGCGAGGTATTATTGAACGTTTCCATGGAGGTCCTGTTGGTCTTGAATCTCTTGCAAATGCAATATCGGAAGAGACTACAACACTAGAAGATGTGTATGAACCATATCTCATACAGATTGGATTTGTAAATCGTACAAGTCGTGGTCGCGTGGTAACTGAGAAGGCTTACGAGCACTTGCATATCACACATACAGATACATTATTTTAAGAATTGATTAAGCATGCATGTTTAAAATGTGTGCTTTTTATGTAAAAAGTCCTGAAAATACGTGAATTTTATGTGAAAAATTACCGTTTTCTTGCAAAGAATGCAAAGAATCATATAAAATAATGATATGTTTAACAAGAGAAATAAAAAGACAAGTCTTGTTGCAGCAGCGTATATCGCCACAGTACTGCTTGGTGGATATGCTTCTGTACAACATGTATATGCGGACAATACAGCTCCAACAATCGACACAGAGATTTTACCAGTCATCGAAGTTAGTTCAGCTGATTTAAATCCACAAGAGACTATCAAGTATTCTATCTTACAGGAAAGAAGTCAGTCTTTTGCCGATATGGATTATAAGAATATTGATGCAGGTAAATCAAAGTTAATTTTAGAAGGCTTTGATCGTAACCTAACAGGTATTCAACAGGCAACTGCTCGTGTGACTTTAGTCAATAAAGATGCAGATGATAAGACACTTGGTTATTCCTTTATTCAAAAGGTATTAATTAAGGTTGTAACAAGTACTGCTCCTGTTATTAAGTTGAAGTCTGATAGTGTAACTGTTAATAACGGTGATACTTGGAATGCATCTAACTATATCTCTTATATCAATGATGATTCTGGTGTATTACCAGCATTAACAATCACCGGTAATGTTGATATGGCTACTGATGGAAACTATACAGTTTTATATACTGTTGTAGATACGACTGGTAATAAGTCATTTGCGCAGTTAAATGTTACTGTAAAGACTCCTCAGGAAGTTATCGATAACAAGATTGAAGAAGAGCGTAGAGCGAAAGAAAACGAAAAGATTCAAGCTGCGAAACAAGCACTTGAAAATAGTTATAGTACAAGTGCATTTATCAGTACTGCTCAGTTACTTGCGGACGCTGATGAAGTTTGGAAGGATTATGTAAAAGCTGGTTTGATTACTGACCACCCAACTGGTGATACTGGTAATAACTATTCATTTAGCCAATGTACATGGTGGGTATATATCCGCCGTCATCAGTTAGGCTTAACTGCTGGTAGCTTTGATGGGTAATGGTAATCAATGGGCAAATACAGCTCGTAGTTTAGGATATACTGTTTCTAATACACCAATGGTTGGTGACGTCATGGTATTTGCAGCTGGACAAGAAGGTTCAGATGGTTACTATGGTCACGTTGCTATCGTAGAAGCGATTACAACAGATGGTTCTGTTATTACTTCTGAATGTGGTGCTAGCCGTAATGGTCAACCATATTCACGTGTTATCTCTGATCCATCAAGATTTGAGTACATTCACTATTAAGATTTTGGAAGATACATAGAGTATCTTCCTTTTTTTGATAGTTGAAATCAGTGCTTGTTTTGAATAAAATACCTATATGAGTAGAAGAGATGAACAACGAAATTTACGCATGAATCAAGTTGCGTACTTCTTGATGACCTTTGCGGTATATATAGCGATATATATGGTTTTTGTATTCTTGTTTAGTATCATAAATGGATTCTTGAGTTTACATCCATATATCAAACTGATTATCTATATTCTCTCTTGAAGCTGATCGTAGAGTTACGGCATATATAATGCGATTACCGATTGTTAAATCCATTATTCGTTTATAATCCGGTTAAACGGATTTTTTTGATAATAGGAGAGCCATTATGGAAAAAGTGGAATTTATATACGATTGATCGTGTGATTACAAATCGTGTAATAACACGTGGAGATGATATTCCGAAAAATCTTTATCATTTAGTTGTACATGTATGTATCTTTAATGCAAAAAACCAAATGTTGATTCAACAAAGACAAACCTTTAAAAAAGGGTGGCCTAATATGTGGGATGTAACTGTTGGTGGTTCTGCTATGATTGGTGAAAATAGTCGTCAGGCAGCAATGCGAGAAGTTGCTGAGGAACTTGGATTAAAGATTGATTTAGAAAATACCCCACCTGTTATTACAAAGTACTTTAGTGAAGGTTTTGATGATATTTATATTCTAGAAAAAGAGATTGATATTTCAAAATTAACCCTTCAATATGAAGAAGTACAGGCTGTAAAATGGGCAGGTATTGAAGAAATCTTAGATATGATTGGTTTAAAGAAGTTTATACCGTATGATGAAAGTTTTATCCATTTTTTTATTTCATCTACATCAAACGAACAGTTTATATCAAAAGTAAGTAAGTGCACGCTGTAGAGCCTGATTCTGCTTATAGTTGGCTTTATGGTTGGTAATTCGACGTTTTTCTAAAAACCCCAAATTATTTTATATTACTGATAATTCTAGATTATAATAAATATAGATAGTGTGTTTCAGGAGGTGTTGAATATGTTTGGCTCCACAAAAAAATAAATATAATAGGGAATCGGTTTTTGCAAAAATTAATTGATAAAAAGTGAGTAAGTATTTTGCTGTTCCGGGTAAAATTCCAACTCCAGAGGCGTTATATGAATTGGTTTTTTTATGACAGAAAAAGGAGAAAAAGAATTTTGAGGTAAGTGTATTTTCTATATAATGTTGTAGATATTGGTATGGAAGGGCCGCTAGTGTTTTCAGGGATATCAATTGATATCTTTTTGGTGATTGGATAAAAAAGAGTATAGTGAGTAGCAGAATTTTTTTGAACTACAATATATTTTCTAAAATCAATATATAACGTCTCGTCAGGCATTTCTTTGCTCATGAAGAGATATGCATTGATAGCGAAGGAAATTATCAAAGTTAACTACAAGGATGAGAAAAAGCTGAATAATATATATTTATAATCTAGCGTAATTCATTAAATTATTTCTTATTGAAAATGATGGATACAATGGTATAATCTAACCAAAGCAAAGAAGAGAAGTAGTAATATTGACTGTTTTGAAAGAGAGTCTGTGGGTGGTGGAAACAGATAAAACGAAGATATGAAGTAGTCTTGGAGCTGTGTCTTTGAACTAGTAGTAGAAGATACCGTAGGGAAGCACGTTACGCTGTTGAGAAGTAAGCAAAGGTGGTACCACGTTTATACACGTCCTATGCATAGGACGTTTTTTTATGTTTAAGGAGAAGGTAAGATGGAAAAGAATTTAGCACAAAAGTATGACCACAAAGCCGTAGAAGAAGGCAAATACAACCGATGGATAGAAAAAGGATATTTCACTGCAGGTGATAAGTCTAAAGATCCTTTTACAATTGTAATTCCTCCACCAAACGTTACTGGTATTTTACATATTGGTCACGCTTGGGATAATACATTACAGGATATTATTGCACGTTATAAGCGTATGCAGGGCTATGACATGTTGTTTTTACCAGGTATGGATCATGCAGGTATTGCAACACAGGCAAAGGTTGATGCTCGCTTAAAGAGTGAAGGTATTTCTCGCTATGATTTAGGACGTGAAAAGTTCTTGGAACGTGCGTGGGAGTGGAAGGCAGAATATGCCAAGACAATCCGTACACAATGGGGTAAACTTGGAAACTCATTAGATTATAGTCGTGAGCGTTTTACAATGGATGATGGTTTTAACGATGCAGTTCGTCATGTATTTGTAAAACTCTACAATGAAGGTTTAATCTATCGTGGTTGGCGTATCATTAACTGGGATCCAGAGGCACGCACTGCATTAAGTAATATCGAAGTTTATTATCAAGATGATCCAGGTAAGATGTATCACTTCAAATATGTTGTAAAGGAAACTGGTGAAGAGTTCGTCGTTGCAACAACACGTCCTGAAACAATGTTTGGTGATGTTTGTGTTGTGGTAAATCCTAACGATGAAACACTGAATCACTTGATTGGTAAACATACTACAAACCCAGCAAATGGACAGGAGTTACCTATTATCGGTGATGACTATGTAGAGATTGGTTTTGGTACTGGTGCAATGAAGTGTACACCAGCACACGATCCTAACGACTTTGCGATTGCGGAAAGACATCATCTAGAAAAGCCAATCTGTATGAATCCTGATGGAACAATGAATGAACTCTGTGGTCAGTATGAAGGAATGGATCGCTACGTAGCACGTGAAGCTCTTGTAAAACAAATCGAAGCAGATGGAAATCTCGTTAAGATTGAAGAGATGACACATAACGTTGCGCACTCTGAACGTACACATTGCGTTGTAGAACAATATCTATCCCAACAGTGGTTTGTAAAGATGAAGCCACTTGCGGAAGATGTATTGAAATATCAAGCAGATGAAGAGACAAAGATTAACTTTTATCCAGAACGTTTTGAAAGACATTTAATGGTTGGTTAGAGAATATTGAAGACTGGTGTATTTCTCGTCAGTTGTGGTGGGGCCATCGCATTCCTGCATGGTACAACACTGTGACTGGTGAAACATACGTTGGTGAAACTGATCCAGAAGATACAACAAACTGGGTACAGGATGAAGATGTACTTGATACATGGTTCTCCAGTGCCCTATGGCCATTTGCGACATTGGGTTGGCCAGAAGAAACTGCAGATCTTGAACGTTATTACCCAACCAATACAATGGTTACAGGGTACGATATTATCTTCTTCTGGGTTGCACGTATGGCATTCCAGGCAAGACATTTTACAAAGAATCGTCCATTTAAGGATGTACTAATTCACGGTTTATTACGTGATGCACAAGGTCGTAAGATGTCCAAGTCGCTTGGTAATGGTATTGATCCAATGCAAGTGATTGAAGAGTATGGTATTGATGCATTACGTTTCTTCTTAACAACAAACTCAACACCAGGACAAGATATGCGCTATATCCCTGAGAAGGTTGAAGCAGCTGGTAACTTTATCAACAAGATTTGGAATGCATCTAGATTTGTATTTATGAATCTTCCTGAAGGTATGAAGGTAGAAGATGTCAATTTAACAAATCTATCACTTGCAGATTTATGGATTATCAATCGTCTTAACGAAACAATTACGCATGTTACTGAAAACATGGAGAAGTATGAATTTGCTTTAGTTGGTAACGAACTATATTCCTTTGTATGGGATGACTTCTGCAGTTGGTACGTAGAGATGAGTAAGACGGCATTAAATGGTACGGATGAAGTAGCTAAACATGCTGCACAATCAACTCTATACGTATGTTTAAAGGCTATTGTTAGTTTATTACAACCATTTATGCCATTTGTAACTGAAGAGATTTATGATTTATTACCAGGTGCTAAGGAAAGTATCAACTTAGAATCATGGCCAACTGTGATTAAAAATGTAACTGCTTGTGATTTAACAGCAATGGCAAGAGTAATTTCTGCAATCCAAAAGATTCGTGAAGTTAAGATTGTAAATGATTTGAAACCATCTACATTAATTCATATTGCATTAAAGGATCTTGATGGTAATACAATCATGGCGGATGAAGCAATGTCTGCAATTATCATGAAGCTTGCAAAGGCACAGTGGCAGGATACACTTGAAGGAGACTTAACAGTCGAAGCAATTCAAGGTGGTAGCTTATATATTCCGTCTAGCGAATTAAGTAATCCAGAAGAAGAAATCAAGAAGCTTGAAGCAGAGATTGAAAGACTTAAGTCTGAGATTGCACGTTCTACAGGAATTCTTTCTAACGAAGGATTTATTGCGAAGGCTCCAGCAGCGAAGATTGAAAATGAAAAGCAAAAACTTGAAGCATATCAGAAACAATACGCTGTTATTGAAGAACGCTTAAATGTATTGAAAAAGTAGTGGACATGTTATAATCATGATAACAATCCATGATTGACGGAGGTGCAGTATGTCAAATAAAGAAAACAAGCATACGCTATTAAAAGTATTAGGGTGTTACTGCTGTGGCTGGTGCTAGCGCATATGCAGGAGCTGGATATTATGTTTTCCGCAATGCCTTTGATTTACAGAATAGTAGATATTTACAAAAATGTGGTGTAGCGATGCAGCTACCATTATTACAGATGGAAAGAAATGAGTGGTTTGCACACAGCAACCGTTTCGATGATTTCATTGATTCTTATGATGGATTAAAACTACATGCATTACGTATCGTGAATCAAGAAGATTCTCATAAGTGGATTATTATCCAACATGGTATTGCCTCTTATAGTGGTACTTTACTAGAACACATGTGGGAAGCAGATCATCGTGGATTTAATATCCTAGCACCGGATGCACGTGGTTATGGAATGTCTGAAGGCAAGTATACTGGTCTTGGTTGGTGCGAACACTATGACTTAATTAGTTGGATTAACTACTTAGTAAATTTAGATCCACTTGCAGAGATTGTATTATTTGGTATAAACGTAGGCGCAGCTTCTGTCATGAATGCGGTTGGTGATTATTTACCACGTAATGTAAAGTGTGCAATCGCAGAAGGTGGATATAAAGAAATTAAAGATATCATCCAAACAAAAGTTCAAGATATCACGAAATTCAATGGTAAGATTGTAATGCCATCAGTTGACTTCTATGTAAGACAAGTATTGCATTTTAGTCTAAATGATATCAGTACACAACGTCAGTTAAGAAATTCTGTAACTCCGATGTTATTCCTACATGGTTTGCAAGATCGCATTGTTCCAATTAGCCATGCGTATGATAACTATTACTCTTGTGCAAGCAAGAAGGAGATGTATGTATCTGAACAGGGTGGATTTGGAAATCTAACAAGTGACCCACAATACTTCCCAAGATTCTTTGATTTCATTAAGAAGTATATAAAATAGCAATTTCATTAGACGATATTGATTGGATATCGTCTTTTTGTTTCATGCATGCATAGAAAAGATTAAGTTAATTTATTGGACATTCTCACAAAAGTGACTCGTATGTATTGAGAAATGTAACCGGTTGCTTTATAATCAAACAGTAGATAAAGGGAGGCTATAATGGCTACTAAAAAGTATGTTTATAAGTTTTCTGAAGGTAATGGTTCCATGCGTGAACTGCTCGGTGGTAAAGGTGCTAACCTTGCTGAAATGAGCATTTTAGGTATGCCGGTACCGGATGGATTTACCATCACAACTGAAGCGTGCAATGCATATTACGCAGATGGTAAGAAAATCAACAAGAATATCATGGACGAAATTCACAAGCATGTTGAAATGCTACAGAAGGCAACAGGTAAGAAATTAGGTGGATTAGAGAATCCTTTACTTGTTTCTGTACGTTCAGGTGCACGTGCATCTATGCCTGGTATGATGGACACAATTCTTAACTTAGGTATGAATGATGAAGTTGTTAAGGTTGTTGAAGAAAAGTCTGGTAACAAGAGATTTGCATACGACTCCTATCGTCGTTTCGTGCAAATGTTCTCAGACGTTGTTATGGGATTATCCAAATCTCGTTTTGAAGAAATCATTGATGAAGTAAAAGAAAAGAAGGGCGTTACTCAGGATATCGAATTAGATGCTGAGGACATGTTCGAATTAACAAATCGTTTCAAGGCTTTCTATAAGAAAGAATTGAAGGAAGATTTCCCACAGGATCCAACAGTACAATTAGAACGTGCAATCGAAGCTGTGTTCCGTTCATGGAATAATGACCGTGCTATCTTCTATCGTAAGATGAACGATATCCCAAGTTCTTGGGGAACAGCTGTAAACGTTCAAACCATGGTATTCGGTAACATGGGTGATGATTGCGGAACAGGTGTTGCCTTTACTCGTAACCCTGCAACAGGTGAAAGAAAATTATTTGGTGAATACTTAATCAATGCACAAGGTGAAGACGTTGTTGCGGGTATCCGTACACCTTCTCCAATTGCAGAACTTAAGAAGGCAATGCCAAAGGCATATAAGGACTTCACAGATATCTGTGCACGTTTGGAAAAGCACTACCATGACATGCAAGATATGGAATTTACAATTGAACATGGAAAAACTATTCATGTTGCAGACACGTAATGCGAAACGTACAGCTGCAGCTGCTTTAAAGGTTGCTGTAGATATGGAGAAGGAAGGTCTTGTAACGAAGGATCAAGCTTTACTGATGGTTGATCCTAAGCAGTTAGATGACTTACTACACCTCAGTTTGACGCTGAAGACTTAAAGAAAAAGAAGAATGATGTAATTGCTAAGGGCTTAGCAGCCTCACCAGGTGCTGCTTGTGGTGAAATCGTATTCACTGCTGAAGAAGCTAAGACAAAGGCAACAATGGGACGTAAGGTAATCTTAGTTCGTTTAGAGACATCACCAGAAGATATCGAAGGTATGCATGTATCTGAGGGTATCTTAACAGTACGTGGTGGTATGACATCTCACGCAGCTGTAGTTGCTCGTGGTATGGGTGCTTGCTGTGTATCTGGTTGTGGAGACATTAAGGTTAACGAAGCCAAGTTACAATTCACAGTAAAGGGTGAAGTATTCAAGGATGGAGATATCATCTCCTTAGATGGTTCTACAGGTTTAGTTTACCGTGGTGAAATCAAGACAGTTCCAGCAACAATTTCTGGTAACTTCAAGAAGTTTATGCAATGGGCTGATGAACGTAGAACAATGAAGATTCGTACAAACGCTGATACACCAGAAGATGCAGCAAGAGCAGTAAGCTTTGGTGCTGAGGGTGTTGGTCTTGTTCGTACTGAACATATGTTCTTCAATTCCCCAGAACGTATCAAGGCTATCCGTGAATTGGTAGTTGCACAAAACGTTGAACAACGTCAGATTGCATTAAAGCAATTAGAGCCAATGCAGCAAGGTGACTTCGAAGGTATCTTCGAAGCAATGGGTGGCAGAAGTGTTACTATCCGTCTATTAGACCCACCTCTACATGAATTCTTACCAAAGGCTGAAGCAGAATCATTAGAAGTTGCTAAGGCATTAGGAATCTCTGTAGAAGACTTGATGGCTGCAGCAGCTAACTTACACGAGTTTAACCCAATGATGGGTCACCGTGGATGCCGTCTAGACGTTACATATCCAGAAATTGGTGTCATGCAAACACGCGCAATTATCAAGGCTGCTATCAACATCAACAAAAAGCACCGTGGTTGGAAGTTAGTTCCAGAAATCATGGTTCCATTAGTTGGTGAGAAGAAGGAACTTGATTATGTTGCACAGATTATTCGTACAACTGCTGACGAAGTAATCAAGGAAGCTGGAGTGAAGCAGGATTATAAGATCGGAACAATGATTGAGATTCCACGTGCTGCGTTAAATGCTGATGAATTAGCACAAACAGCTGAATTCTTCAGTTTCGGTACAAACGACTTAACACAGATGACATTCGGATTCTCACGTGATGATGCTGGTAAGTTCTTGGATGATTACTACAGCAAGCATATCTACGATAACGATCCATTCGCACATGTAGATGTAAATGGTGTTGGTAAGCTCATCTCTATGGCTTGTGAAAAGGGTCGTTCAACACGTAAGGATATTCACTTGGGTGTCTGCGGTGAACATGGTGGTGACCCAGTAAGTATCGAGTTCTTCCAACGTGTTGGATTAACATATGTTTCTTGCTCACCATACCGCGTTCCTATCGCTCGTTTAGCAGCTGCGCAAGCGGCAATTCGTGCAGGTGCTAAATCAGCAGCTGTATCTAAGAAGCCTGCTAAGAAAGCTGTAGCGAAGAAGGCTACAAAGAAAGTTGCTGCTAAAAAACCAGTAGCAAAGAAACCAGTTGCTAAGAAGACAACTGCAAAGGTTGCTTCTAAGAAAGTAGCTAAGCCAGTTGCAAAAGAAAGCACCTGCAAAGAAGGTTGCTAAGCCAGTGGCTAAGAAGGCTGTAAAGAAGGTTACTACTAAGAAGGTAGTTAAACCAGCAGCTAAGAAGGTTACAAAGCCTGTTGCCAAGAAACCTATAGCAAAAAAGCCAGTAGCTAAAAAAGCTCCTGCAAAAAAGACAACTAAAAAGTCTAAGTAATTGATGATTAGGACTGCTATCATATTGGCAGTCCTTTTTAATACGTTATAATTGAGATATAACTAATTTAATTAAATCTCTACGATAATGAGGTATACGTATGGAAAAATATATTATGTCGATTGATCAAGGAACAACAAGTTCCCGTGTAATCATCTTTAATCATGATGCTAAGATTGTTTCTTCTGCACAAAAAGAATTTCAACAATACTTTCCTAAACCGGGTTGGGTAGAACATGACGCTAATGAGATTTGGTTATCTGTATTGTCTTGTATGATGCAAAGTATGCTGGATGCCAACATCAAACCAGAACAGATTGAGGGAATCGGTATTACCAACCAACGTGAGACAACGGTTGTATGGGATAAGAAAACAGGTATTCCTGTATATAAGGCTATCGTTTGGCAATCTCGTCAAACAGCTGAAATTTGTAATCAGTTAAAACAAAATAATCATGCTAGCATGATTCGACAAAAAGACAGGACTTCAACTTGATCCATATTTTTCTGCAACAAAGATTCGCTGGATTTTAGATCATATCGATAACGGGCAACAGCGTGCAGAGCGTGGTGAGTTACTGGCTGGGACAATCGATACTTGGTTAATCTGGTGTCTATCAGGAATGAAAGCGCATGTGACTGACTTTAGTAATGCATCAAGAACAATGCTATTTAACATCTATGATAAGAAATGGGATGAAGAATTATGTACTCTTCTGAATATTCCAATGTGTATGTTACCGGAGGTAAAAGATAGTAGTTGTATCTTTGCGCATACAGCTACTGAATACTTCTTTGGTAAACGCGTACCGATTGCTGGTGCTGCTGGTGATCAACAAGCTGCACTATTTGGACAACAGTGCTTCGAGCGTGGTAGCGTAAAAAATACTTATGGTACTGGTTGCTTTATGCTAATGAATACTGGTAATAAACCACATCCAAGCAAGCATGGTCTAGTTACTACAATTGCTTGGGGTTATCAGGGTGAAATTACTTATGCTCTTGAGGGTTCAGTATTTGTGGCTGGTAGTGCCGTACAATGGTTGCGTGATCAGTTGAAGTTTTTTAAGACGGCAAAAGAGTCGGAGAAACTTGCTTTGTCTGCAAAGGAAGAACATGAACTCATTGTTGTACCTGCCTTTGTTGGTTTAGGTGCTCCATATTGGGACAATGATTGTAAGGGTGCGATGTTTGGTATTACACGTGGTACTAGTAAAGAAGATATGACAAAAGCAACATTAGATTCTATCGCTTATCAAAATCGAGATATCCTTGATGCGATGAAAGAAGATTCTGGTATTGCAATACAATCACTACGTGTAGATGGTGGGGCTTCTGCAAATGATTATCTGATGCAGTTTCAAAGTGATATTATGCAATGTGCAATTGAACGTCCTGAAAATGTTGAATCAACTGCACTTGGTGCTGCATATCTAGCAGGCCTTGCAGTAGGGTATTGGACAAATATAGAGGAGCTAAAGAAAGAGAGAAACAGTCATATATTTATACCAACGATGAAAGTATCTGATGTAAATGAGTTATATGAGCGTTGGCAAAAGGCGGTAAATTGTGCACGGATGTTTACAAAAAATGAGGAATAATCCCTTTGTATAGAGAAATATGCTTGAAAATCCCTTTAAAATGGGGTATATTGTAAGCGAAATAAGGAGAGCGAAAGCTCTCCTTGTGTTATGTCTGGAGGCATATGGAAAACATTGATAAATTGAGCGAATTATTTCAGCCAGTATTTGACGAATGCCACGTTCGACTTTACGAGATTGTTTGGCTTGATAATGAGAAGACATTACAGGTCGCAATTGACAATGATGCACATGCGATTGACTTAGATATTTGTGCAGAAGTAAGTGAAAAGCTTGGTGTAGTCTTGGACAAGTATGATCCAATCAAAGAAGAGTATAGCTTGGAAGTCTGTAGCCCTGGTGCAGAGCGAGAGATTAAGGATTATGCTGAGTTTGAACAGTTAGTGGATGAATATATCTACATAGAACTTAAGGAACCATTTAAGAATATGGTTGAGTTATATGGATATGTTCGTACTGTTAGTGCTGATACGATTACGTTAGAGTATCGTGATAAGGCAGTAAAACGAACTGCTACGATTGAAAAAAACAATATTCGTTTTGCTAGATTAGCAATTAAATTATAAGGAGAAATCATGGAGATTAAATACACACAACTTCTCAATGCGATTCGCGGTGTGGAAGATGACAAGAATGTGCCTGAAAATATCGTATTAGAGGCATTAACAGAAGCTGTTGCGAAAGCATTCAAGAAGGATTCTGAATTACAGGATATTGAAGTAAAGGCAGAAATCAATAAGAAGAGTAAGACAATTGACATCTACCAGTACTATAACGTTGTTGAAGAAGTAGAAGATGATGAATTAGAAATCTCATTAGAAGATGCTAAGAAATTAGATTCTAACGCTGAGTTAGGTGGCCAAGTTCGTGAAAAGAAGGAAATTACTTCGATGTCACGTGCTGCTGCTTCTTTAGCTAAGAATGTATTCCGCCAAAAGATTCGTGAAGCTGAAAAGGTTGCAGTATATAACGAATACATTGATCAGAAGGATGAGATGGTTATCGGTACTGTTGAATCTGTGAAAGATAAGTTTACTTTAATTAGTCTGGGTAAGACTGTTGCTTTACTTTCCAAGTCAGCAGAAATCCCTCATGAAAAACTAACAGAAGGACAAAGCATCCGCGTTGTAATCACTGATGTACAAAAAGAAACAAAAGGGTTCACAGGTATTGGTATCACGTGCTGATGCGACACTTGTTAAGCGTTTATTTGAAAAGGAAGTTCCTGAAATCTATCAAGGTATTGTTGAAATCAAATCCATCGCTCGTGAAGCTGGTGAAAGAACAAAGATGGCTGTTCTCTCACACAATCCTGATGTAGATCCAATTGGATCATGTATTGGTCCTCGTGGTTCTCGTGTTCAAAAGATTATCGATGAATTACATGGTGAAAAGATTGATATTTTCCAATGGAGTGATGATATAACAGAACTAGTTAAGAATGCGTTAGCACCTGCGGAAATCATCTCTGTTCTACCAGGACAAGATGATAATAGTTTACTTGTTATCGTTAGCGAAGATCAATTATCACTCGCTATCGGTAAGCGTGGTAAGAATGCACGTTTAGCTGTTAAGTTAACAGGTCATAAGATTGACATTAAGACTCGTCAAGAACTTGAAGAGATGGGTAAGGATTATGATGAATTACTCGCTCAGGCTGAAGTAATGAAGCAAAAGTTAGCTGAACAAGCAAAGGCTAAGAATGTTGAACGTCAAAAGGCTGCTGCTAAGGAAGAAGAAGAAAAGAGACTTGCGGCTATCGCTAAGTTCAGAGCTGAAAATCCAGATGCGATTGTTGATGAAGATGAAGACTATATTCCAGAAGAAATGATGGAAAGAGTAAACGATACAATCATCGATGAGATTTCTAATCAACCAGATGAAGAAGAACATCAAGAAGCACCTGTTGAAGAACCTGTGGTTGAAGTGGTCGAAGAGACAGTTGAAGAGGAGAAGCCAGTTGTAGTTGAAAAAGACTGCAGAAGAAAAAAAGAAGCTCTCGTAAGCATGCGGACTTAGAGGAATTAGCTAAGAAGGCTACTTATGTATCACACTTTGAAAAACTAGTTGATTCATCTAAGCCTAAGAACACTGATTCTAAGTACAAGAAGAAAAAGAAGAAGGATGAAGAAGAGTACAAGGTTAGAAACAAGGACCTCGAAGAACAGATCAAGAAGAACTTGCTTGTCGCTGATAACCGTCCTATCTATAGTGAAGAAGAGTTGGCTGAAATTGAAGCTCAACAGGAATCTGAAGCAGAGAAGGAGTATGACATCGACTACGATGAGTATGAAGAATACTACGATGACGATGAAAACATGTAAGCATGCCTAAGAAAATTCCAATGCGTAAATGTGTAGCAACTGGAGAACAGCTCCCTAAAAAGGAGTTGCTCCGTGTTGTTAGAACACCAGAGGGTACATTAGCTGTTGATACAACAGGTAGAACAAATGGTCATGGTGCATATTTAAAGAAAGACGTAGCAGTTATTGAAATTGCCAAGAAGAATAATGCCTTAGCAAAAGCATTATCCCAAAAGATTCCAGATGAATTCTGGGATGAAATTGCGAAAGCAATGAAGTAGTGGTATCCATTTTGAAAGGAAGGGATGTTACTGATACAGTATTTCGAGATGCAAATCTCAAACAAAGAAAGAGAGGTACATAAATGCCAGTTCCAACAAAACGCAAACCTGCAAATAAGAAGAATGTTTCCAACAATCGTAACAATACGAAGAAAAAACCATTTAACAAGAATGAGAATCATCAATCTAAACAACCAGTAGAGATTACAGAGATTACATTCACTGATGGTATTACAGTTGGTGAATTAGCAGATAAATTAAATCGTCAATCAAGTGAGCTCATCAAAGCATTGTTTATGGAAGGTAAGATGGTTACCATCAACAGTGCACTTGAAGATGAAATGGTTGAACTTGTATGCATGAATTACAACATTGAAGCCGTTAAGGTGAAAGAAAGAGAAGCAGATAGCTTGGAAGATGAAGAACAAGATTCTGCGGAAGACTTACAGGAGCGTCCGCCTGTTGTTACGATCATGGGTCATGTAGACCATGGTAAGACAACATTATTGGATACAATCCGTCGCTCTAAGGTAGCTGCTGGCGAAGCTGGTGGTATTACACAGGCAATCGGTGCGTATCAGGTCACAGTCAATGGACGTAAAGTTACTTTCTTAGATACTCCAGGACACGAAGCATTTACTGCTATGCGTGCACGTGGTGCTAGTGTGACTGACTTAGCTGTTATTGTTGTTGCGGCTGATGATGGTGTTATGCCTCAGACACGCGAGGCAATTGACCACGCAAAGGCTGCTGGTGTTCCAATTATCGTTGCTGTAAACAAGATGGATAAACCTGACGCAAATCCTGACCATGTGAAGTCTGAAATGGCTGAGCTTGGAATCATGCCTGAAGAATGGGGTGGCGATACAATCTTCGTCAATACCAGTGCGAAGAAGGGTGATGGTATTGATGAATTATTAGAAACAATCTTAATTGTTTCTGATGTAAAGGAATTAAAGGCTAACCCTAACCGTACAGCAACTGGAACAGTTGTTGAAGCGAAACTCGATAAGGGCAGAGGTCCAGTTGCGACATTACTTGTGCAGAATGGTACATTACATCATGGAGATCCTGTTGTCGTCGGTACATGTTTGGTAAAGTACGTCGTATGACAGATGAAAATGGTAATGAACTTAAGACTGCTGGTCCATCACGTCCAGTAGAGATTATTGGTTTAAATGATGTACCAGAAGCTGGTGATATCTTCCGTTCTTATGAGAATGAAAAGGAGGCACGTGCTGTTGCGGATAGACGTAAGCGTCGTAAGATTGATGCCGACCGTCGTAAGACAAGCGCAATGAGCTTAGAAGACTTATCATCACAGATTGAATCTGGTGATTTAAAGGAAATTCCAGTTATCATCAAGGCGGATGTACAAGGTTCTGCTGAAGCTGTGAAGTCCTCCATGGAGAAGTTAGATGTATCTGGTGTTCGTGTAAATGTTATTCACGCTACAGCTGGTGCAATTACTGAATCTGATATCATGCTTGCTAGTGCGTCTAATGCGATGATTATCGGTTTCTCTGTTCGTCCTGATGCGAATATTCGTAAGAAGGCTGAAGAAGCAGGTGTATCTATTCGTTTGCATGACATCATTTATAAGGCAACAGAAGAAATGGAACTTGCGATGAAGGGTATGCTTGAGCCTGTATACAAGGAAGTTGTTATTGGACAGGCTGAGATTCGTGAAACATATAAGGCTTCTAAGATTGGTACAATCGCTGGTTGTATGGTTACAGATGGTAAGCTTGTTTCCCGTTGCAATATCCGCCTCATTCGTGATGGTATCGTTATCTATACTGGTAAACTTGCATCCCTTAAGAGATTTAAAGATGATGCTAAGGAAGTGCTATCTGGATTTGATTGTGGTTTAACGATTGAGAATTATAACGATGTTAAGATTGGTGATACAATCGAAGCATATGAAGATCGTGAAGTACCATTAGAAGGATAAAGTATGGTAAGTGTAAAACAAAAGAGACTGGAAGGAATTATTCGCAAGAATATCTCTGAAATTATCCAGTTTGGTGTAAAAGATCCTGATGTTGGATTTGTCACAATTACAGATGTTCAAGTTTCAAATGACCATAGTTATGCAAAAGTCTTTGTAACATTCTTAGGACAAAATCCTCGTATGCAAGCAGGTTTACGTGCGTTAAATCGTGCAGCAGGATTTATCCGTTCAGAACTTTCTAAGCGTATGACAATTCGTCGTGTGCCTGAGTTAAGTTTTGTTATCGATGAAACAGAGATGAATGGTCGTCACATTGATGAAATCATTGCTCGTATTCATCGAGAAGAAAAGAAAGAGTCTGAATAGTTTATGAAGAGGCTGCAACGATTAAGTAAATTTTATAGATTTACTTGAGGCGTACAGCCTCTTTTCTTGTGCTATTTTCATATGTTGATGTAAAAACAGTATAAAAGTAGATGTTTTATATCTATTTTGGGTATACTAAAAACAACCTGTCCTATAGGAAGTCATTTTTAGGATAGTATCATTCTCATCTTCTTTTGGTGATATTTCATCAGATTGAATCCCATACAAATCAAATAGAGCTCGTTTTCCACATTCTCCATTCCTCTTCTATGGATTCTGTTATATTGCCAATCATTCTTGATGATTCCAAATGTTCCTTCGGCTTGTATACATCTCTGTTGTCTTAGTTGTACTCCTGCTTCACTGTCCAACAGTTTTCTCGCATGTGCCTTCAGTTCATCAAGGATTGGATTGATATGAACTTCTCGTTTCTCAGCTTTTGTACAGTCCTTTTTGAGTGGGCATCTGTTACATGTCTTGCATTCCCATACCTGTGTAATGCATGGATAGTCAGTCTTTGTATTTTCACTATCACGTTTGTATACGAACTCTCTACCTTGTGGGCATATCAATTTCCCGTTTTCTTCTCTCGACAGGTTCTCTTTTCGATGGATATCTTTCTTGAACTTGGCTGTCTTTTCATATCGATAGTTTTGATATTTGAGATAACCTTCGATATCTTTTTCTAAACAGTACATATAGTTGTCATAACTTCCGTATCCCGCATCTGCTACGACGATACCTGGATATTCTTGATATCTTTTCTCATAACCGTCCATGAATGGAATGAATGTCTTCGTATCACTTCTGGCATTGCTTACCATGACATGCATGATGAATTCATCTGATTCTGCCAGTTGTACGTTATATCCAGGCTTGAATACTCCTGTATTGTTGTAGTAGTCATACTTCATATGCATAAATGTCGCATCATGGTCTGTCTTACTATAGCTGTTTCTATCATTCCCACAGGTATCGATGCGCTCTTGGCATTCCTTCAGCTTTTCATTAAGCTTCTTGAGTTCCTCATATGCCTTCTGTACCGGTGTCTTGCGGTGTCCTTTTCCTAGTGTGAATTGGATTTTATTCTTTGAACACCATAGGTATATTGAAACGATATATCCTCCGATAGCCTGTGTATCTTCATAGCTTTCTGTATAGGAGATGTCTGTTAGTTTTGTAAGTTGTCCAATTGTCTCTGCTATTCTTGTGAGTGTCTTTTCTTTTGTCTTTACAGCGGTCTTCTTCCATACGAAGCTGAACTTATTGGCATTGGCTTCCATGGAGGTTCCATCGATGTATAGGATGCGTGTATTTACCTTCATCTTCTTACAGATGACCAACATGATCTCTGTAAATATATCTGAAGCATTTCCTTTGATTTGATTCGATATGAATCTTTGAAAGGCCATAAAAGATGGTCTTTCATCTTGGCATAGATACATAAAGCGGATATCCGTTTTACATTTTTCTTCTATGGCTCGTAGACTATAGACATGATTCATATACGCAAATAAAATGACTCTCATCATCATGATAGGATCATACCCTTGGTTACCTTTATGAGATCGGATAAACCTCCTCAAGTTGATACTATTTACGATCTCTAGGAAAGACCACATTGGATCAAGTTTATCAATGACCAATGATAAATCTATTGGTAAACGCAATTGATATGGGGTATAATCTATTACGTGGGTTAGATTATAATTTATTGTGTTTTCCATACATAAATTATAACTAAAAATAAAATGTCCTTCCTCTTAATTTAGAGGTTGGACATTTTTATTTTTCTAGGCTGTTATGCGTTACAGCCCCTTTTTTTCTTTTTAGGGAAGATGACTTTTTGTCTCTATATAGAAAGTGAAAGGAGGTACTATGAGAAAGATAACCGTAGAACCAATGCAATTAGAAGCGTGTGCAATGCGTATGGAGGAAAGAAATTCGTCCTATCTTAAGAATGTTGCGACACTATTTTCTGCTGTAGATGCGATGAATGCAGGTTGGCAAGGAAAAGATAACCTTGCATTTACAACGAAACTTTCCGCATTACAATCTGACTTTAAACAACTATCGATTTTATGTACGGAGTATATTGAGTTTTTGCGTAATAGTGCGCGTAGCTATCGTAATACGCAAGATGAATTAACAAGCCAAGCAGGCATGCTAGGAATGTAAAGGAGGTAAAGATGAGTAATATTCAAATTTCATTAGCTGAGGTTAGTGATACCGCAGCCAAACTACGTTCAACAAATCAATTGATGTATGATGATTTATCTGCAATGCAGAAAGAAATTACATCGTTAAATGGTACTTGGGTTTCAGATGGTAGTGAGGAAATTCGCAATCGTTTCCAATTGTTCGCAAATCGTTTTGAGAAGTATCGTGTACTGATTGATTCATATGCAAAGTTTTTAGATACAACAGTATCCAGCTATGATTCATTAGAATCTACTATCACAGGAAATGCGTCCGGTATTCAGTATTAAGAAGGTTCTCGTTCTACTTGTATTATGCATGTTACTTCCATTTGTTGGATGCAAAAAGAAAGTGACAGATACGTTAAAAAATGGTGAGTGGTTAATAGAACTGACTAAACAAGCAGGTATTACGACCTACCAACAAGATGAACCATATTACTTAAATATAAGTTCAAATTCTCCTTATTTTAGTGTTGTACAGTCGTCTGTTGAGTGGGAACTACTAACACCATCAAAAGCATTTGACCCATCCGCTACTTTAACAAGAGAAATGGTTGCGTACACATTGATGAACCTTATCTCTAGAACACATCAAGGTACATCAGATGTTATTAAAGACTTACAAGATTGTAGTTATCCAGACCAGGTCAAGGCTGCTGTTGCAAGTGGCTTAATGAGCCTTGATGAGCGTCAGCGTTTTCGTCCAAAAGAAGTTATTTCAAAAGAGGAAGCTTTTGGATATTTAGCACAGGTTATCGATATTGTTAATAACCGTAAATTTACTGATACAAAAACAACGGTACAATTAAAAGATGATGTTCAATTTTCGGATGAAGAACCTAATCAGTTTGATGCGGAAACATTAACTGCATACTTTCAATCAGACTCTTCTATACAAACTGGAATGTATATTACATATGATGATGCGTATTATCGTATATTAAAATGTGAGTATACAAATCAAGGGATTAAAACAACATTAGAACTGGTAAATATGGAAGATGTCATTGATCAGTTTGAGATACAGGGCGGTACAGATTTAGAGTTTAACCATGCAAGAATTTTTTTGATGGTAATGGAAATATCATACAGGAAGGGACAGAGCAGAGTCATTCTCTGTCCCTAATGTCCACAAGTTTAATCAATCATACTTTTTGATATGAAAGGGTTTCGTGTATCTCTAAAGGGTACGACTAGTTCTCTGCATGCAGAGGTATCTAAACAATTACAAGTTGGTGGACTGTTCTATGCAAATGCAGCGTTAGATAATTTACACATACAATACAAGTGGGATAAGGATGAAGATAGGATTCAATATGGCTATTTAAAAGCAGACTTTACAACTTCAGAGAATATTGGCTTACGAAAAGGTATGTATAAAGAGTTGTATGGCGACTTTTCAAAACTTAATCCGAAAGATTTTATTGGTACTGTACAAAACATATTTCAATCAAAACAAGAAGTTTTGACGGATACACTTACGCTTTGCACTGTTAAAATTCCCTTACCAAATGCGCCTATGGTATCTGTAGTGATGAAGTTAAATTTAAATATATACGCAACTGGCAAAGCAGAATTAGCATTTGTACAGAATCATGTTGTGGGATGTGAAATTCGCAATGGTAATATGCGTATTATCACTGATCATAGCAAGAAAGCTACCGCATCAATTCGCGCTGAAACAGGTATCACACTTGGTACGAATCTTGCATTACATGCGTTCAATCAAAAATATTATGGATGCGGAGGTTGATGCAGGGCAAAAGGGTATTTCCGTACAAAAACGTATCTATATAACGACGAAGGAAAAAGCTGAAGCATACGATATAGATATACAGCCAGACCTTGTAGAAGAGTTATCAGAAGGAAAATCCTGACATTAAAGTATGTACAGAATTAAATGCGTATTGGTTATGTAATCTAAAACTAAACAGTTCTAATAGTCTTGCTGGAAGATTTGGCTTTGGTAGAAACATTCCGATTTTAAGTGAATCTAATGCACCATTATTTCCAAAAAGGAAAAGTAACGTATGAAAACTGGATGAGTGTTGATCATTGTAGTTGTGAGGATAGAGAAAAAGCACCAACAGTTGATCCAATACAAGTTAAAAAGAGAATTACTTTGAAAGATTATTCATTAATTACTGGTGTTGGTATCAGTACAGGCATACAAGTATCTGGACTTCAGAAGGATATACAATAGAAGATTTAATATATACAAGTAAGAATGAGGAGATTGCTGTAGTAAATACATTTGGAGAAGTAACAGGAAAGAAGACAGGTGGTACTGATATATTGATTCAGACAAAGGATAAAAAGCACCTTGTGCACTGCCATATATTGGTTGTTGAGTTAAATCGAAAATGATTTTATATTCTGAGTATAAAGATGAACTATGTTTGATATTGGTTGATGAGAATCGAGTAGAACATACAATATTCGGTTCTCATTTTACGTTGTATCAAAAAGATAATAGCGTTGTCATTCAAGTTGTAGAAGATGGAATTTTCCTATTTATTAAAGAGTGAAGAATCTAGTGTAGTACAAGAAATTCAGTTTAGTGCGCTACCTTTCTATCAAGGATGGAATCAATTCAAGTCATATCTGTATCAAGATATGATAATGATTGGTACAGTCATGAATGATATAACAGTTTCAACAGAACGATTAGAAAGGAAATGCAATTACTATCAATCATGATACAAAGGAAATTATTGTTAGTGAGTCCATACATGCATACTTAAATCAAAGACGTATCTATCAATCTTCATTTAAATCAGGTGATTTACTTGAAACTTATTATTTACGAATTAAAATTTGAAGATGATTTTATCCTTGTAAATCAACCTTCGAATAGTAGTTGTCATTTAAGTTTGTTTAATCCTAAGAAAAACATTTCTTTTCTCCAATTAAATATGAAGAAATAGATACGATATATCAACCTGATTTAATAGATGAATATACATTAATAGTAGAAGAGCCTGAACATATCAGTCATTATGAGAAACGTTCCGTAATCTTTTCTGTAGGTCCTGCAATTACAATGAGTTTAGCATCTATGAGTGGTGCATCTATCTCTATGTATCGTGGTTACATGAATGGAAGAGATATTATGGATATGTTACCAATGATATTATTACCTAGTATGATGTTGCTAAGTACAATTCTTTTGGAATCCACTACAACAACTACACGAGAAAAAGAAAACCAGAAAAAAAGTTCAACTACGTAAAAAGAGTATCAAGCATATCTTGAACAATTAAAAATGAAAGTTGATAGAACTTATCAATACTATTTAGATTCAACAAAAAAGCTGGTGGCAATTCATAATCAGCTACCAAAGCAGTTATATCCTAAATGCATTTATCTTCCGATTGGTCAAACCAAAGGAGCGATTAACTATGTCTTTGAACAACCATTTCAATTTCAGAAACATGATTATGAATTTCAAGAGAGTTTAAAAGATATTGTTGCATATGCGAATACATTAGATGCTCCATATATTTTAAAACTTAAAAGTGGTAGTCATGTTGTATTACATCATTTAGATAATTATCTCTTCGATATTCTTCGCTATTTATCAGCAGTTTATCGTCATCAAGATGTACTAATCGCATGTTTAATTCAAATAAAAGATGATGTTTCATATAGCTGGCTAAAAAGATACCGCATATGTATCACAATGGATCACGTTGTATATCATCGTCATATACACGAATTAAACGTTAAAACACAAAACTTTTAATGGTATAAAAGTATTATTTAACGTTTCTAATCAATATTTGAGTGAACTGAAAGATTGGATTACATTTGATATTGTTGAACATTACAATGCAACACACATTTTTGATGAAAGAAGGAGATACAATCATTGTTCGAAATCATGAGAAAAAGACATTCCATAAATGTTATAAATCGAATGATTTGATAATGACAGATGTACGATATTCAATATCTGCTAAAACAAAATTGTATATCAAATAATCACTCTTTCTTTTTCCATTTATGATGTGGATAGGATTGAAGACTTAAATATACATGAAAGATGGAGTAGCAGTGATATATCAAAAATCTATGCAAATACGTTTAGGGAAAGACATATATAATCAACCAATCTATTTTTTGATATACATGAATGTAAGGATGGTCCTCATGGTCTGATTGCAGGGACAACAGGTAGTGGGAAAAAGTGAATTAATTACTACATTACTTTTTATCTTTAGCCATTTCATTTTCACCTAATGATTTACAGATTGTATTAATCGATTTTTAAAGGTGGTGGAGCAGGCTCTGTATTGTGCTTTAAAAAGATCATCAATTACCACATATCTGTGGGAATCTTTTCAAATCTTGATATTGACGATATGAAACGTTCCTTGCATGCATTAAAGAATATATGTTCCTATCGTGAAAAACTATTTAAAGAAGTATCGAACGATTTTTGGAACACCTATTATTAACTTAAATGCATATCGAAAGGCAATTACAGCAAATACCAAATATCCCTCATTAGCTGAACTAGTAATTGTAGTAGATGAATTTGCTGAGCTGAAAAGAGAAAGGCCAGAGTTTTTAGAAGAACTGATTGTTATTGCCCGTGTAGGTAGATCACTTGGTATACATTTAATTCTTGCTACACAAAAACCTGCAGGTGTTGTAAATGATCAAATATGGGCAAATACAAATTTCCGTATATGCATGCGTGTATCCGATAGACAAGATTCAATGGAGGTATTACATGATACGAGAGCCGCATTCTTACAAAAACCAGGGGAATTCTATCTATGCAATGCAGGCGGAATCCAATACGGTATGGCAGGTTATGCTCATGCAAAGAAAGAACCAATACGACATATCGAAATCTTAGACCAACAAGGCAATATTGAAGTATCATCTTCTTTAAAACAAACTCAACCTGCACAGATAACACAAGTATTAAATACAATACGAACACTATATCCATCTAATGTAAAACAATTGTGGTTAAATCCATTATCGTTATATCCAGTTCCTTGTGATACAGAGTTTTCGATTGGGTATATTGATGATTATTATCTATTTACACAGCCAAAACTAGTATTAGATTTTAAAGTTCATCATTGCTACTTGTTTGTTGGTAAATCTTATCAAGAACGAGAAAATATCGTAAAACTTTTGTTGTATCGAATCAAACAAAGAAACCAAAAAGGTATTTATGATTGATGACTTATTTTGTAAAAACAACACTAACATCAATTTGATTCATAATGATAATCAAGAAGTTATATGTAATCTATTTAGTAATATAAAACGAAAACCAGAACTCATATCTATTCATTACGGATTTAACGCTATTTTTGCAGAATGATCTCTATAAAGAATTTTTAGTTAAACTACTTGAAATGAATCAAAAGTATAATATTCATTTATTGCTCATGAATCAAAGTGTTGTTACCATTCCATATCGAATCCTAACTCTAATTTCATGTAAGATTAGTTTAAGTAATGATAATGTACAAGAAGTACAAGCTTTTATTTTCTACGACTGAAAAATGTATTCAAAAAAAGATGGGTATGGCTTTAGTCATGCTACATCAGAATTTACTCGAATGCAGTTTCTTCCAAATGGGAGATATTCATGAGTTGTAGTGATATTCTATGTATCTATATCCAGTTTCCTATTATTAAAAGAGAATATGAATGTAGAGTAAATTTAGATAATTATTTTTCAAGATATCTTGAAACAATTAGTTATATTAAAGAAAGATGATTTTTGGTAATATGTATCAACTATCTGATGTGATAATCATTCAATGTAATGATACGAAACAATACTGTAGTATGAATGAATCTCTTAGAACTTTGCGCGTAAAAGAGGGTATGACTTTCAAGGTTTATTGAACAGTGTTAAAATACTGCCATGGAGGTTTATTGCTATGACAAAATTTAATGATATGAAATATACCCGTCCTGACTTTGAAGAAACAAAGGCAAAGATGGAAGAACTTGTTTCAGAGATGAGACAAGCTAAGGATGCAGAAACATTTTTAAACGCATTCTGGCGTATGAACAAGTTACGTCGTCATTTATATACAATGATTACACTTGTTAATATTCGTCACAGTATTAATACGGCTGATGAATTTTATGATGCAGAAAATAACTATTGGGATGAAACTGGTCCACAATATTCTGTAATTGAAAACGAACTAGTAAAGGCAGTTTTAGAAGCACCATTTAGAGAAGAATTATTAAAGGAAATTCCTGAGACTTACTTCCAATTAAGTGAATGTTCAATAAAGGCATTTGATCCACGTATTGTGCCTCTTTTGATTGAGGAAAATAAACTTACAAGTGAGTATGGAAAATTAAAGGCTTCTGCGAAGATTGAATTCGAAGGTGAAGTTTTAAATATCTCCGAAATTACAGCGAAGATTGATACTCCTGACCGCGAAGTACGTCGCAAGGCTTATGAAGCGAAGATGGCTTGGTTTAAGGAACATTCTGCTGAGTTTGATGAAATCTACGATAAGTTAGTAAAAGTTCGTCATCAAATGGCGAAAGAACTTGGCTATGATAATTACATCCAATTGGGTTATTATCGTATGAACCGTTTAGATTACAATGCAGAAATGGTTGCAGGATATCGTAAACAGATTCTTGATTATGTAACTCCAGCTGCTGCACGTTTATTTGAAAAGCAGAGAAAGCGTATTGGCTATGATAAGCTTGCTTATTATGACCTAGGATTCTCCTTCAAGTCTGGTAATGCAAAACCTCATGGTACAGCTGAAGAATTAGTAGAGTACGCAGTGAAGATGTATCACGAGATGTCACCTGAAACTGGTAAGTTTATCGATGTAATGAATTCTAATCAGTTATGGGATCTTGTAAGTCGTCCTAATAAAGAGATGGGTGGTTACGAGACAGAAATTTATGAGTATGACGTACCATTTATCTTCAGTAACTTTAATGGAACATCTGGTGATGTAGACGTATTAACACATGAAGCAGGACATGCTTTCCAAGCTTACTTATCAGACCAAATTGAACTTATCGATGTGAAGTGTCCAACAATGGAATCAGCTGAGATTGATTCTATGTCAATGGAATTCTTTGCGTATCCTTGGATGGAATTATTCTTTAAGGAAGAAACAGATAAGTACAAGTTCTCTCATATGGCTGGCACAATCACATTCTTGCCTTATGGTGCATTAGTGGATCATTACCAACATGAAGTATATGAACATCCAGAAATGACACCAGCAGAGCGTAAGGCATGCTGGAGAAGATTAGAGAAGATGTATATGCCTTATAAGGATTATGAAGGCTGTGATATCTTGGAAGAAGGTACATGGTGGTACCAACAGGGTCATATTTTCGAAAGCCCATTCTACTATATCGACTATACATTAGCACAAGTTTGCGCACAGCAATTCTTCATCCGTATGGACAAGAAGGATCCTACATACTGGGAAGACTATAAGAAGTTATGTAGACTTGGTGGTACGTTGTCCTTTACAAAGCTTGTAAAGGAAGCAGGTATTCGTGTTCCATTTGAAGAGGGAACAGTTAAGGAAATTGTTTCATACCTCGAAGACCATCTCAACAGTATTGACGATACAACACTATAAGAAAAAATGAAAAGGACTTGCATGCATGCAAATCCTTTTGTTATTTATAGAACAGCATTTAAGAATTCTTTTGTACGTTCACTCTTTGGATTTGTAAAGATTTCTTCAGGAGTTCCTTCTTCTTCAATCTTACCGTTATCCATAAAGATTACTCGATTCGCAACATTTTTTGCGAAGTTCATTTCATGTGTAACAAGAATCATTGTTAGTCCTTCTTCTGCTAACTGCTTAATAACTGCTAAAATTTCATTTACCATCTCTGGATCTAATGCAGAAGTAGGTTCATCAAACAACATGATTTCTGGCTTCATACATAATGCACGAGCAATCGCAACACGCTGTTTTTGGCCTCCAGATAATCTTCTGACATCTGCCAGTTGCAAATTCTTGCATACCAACTTTTTCAAGATAATACAGAGCGGTTTCTGTAGCTTCTTGTTTTGAAACCTTTAATACTTTCATTTGTGGCATGATACAGTTATCAATCACAGAATAGTTTCCAAATAAATTGAACTGCTGAAAGCACATTCCTACACGATTGCGGAATTGATTTACATTTTTTTGATTGATAGAACATCTTCACCAAATACATGAATCATTCCACTATCAGGAATTTCTAATAGGTTTATACAACGAAGAAGTGTGGATTTTCCTGAACCAGATTTACCAATTAAACAAACAACTTCTCCTTGATCAACAGAAAAGTCAACACCTTTTAAGTACTTCTAATGGACCAAAATTTTTATGAATATTTTTTTAATTTCAACAAGTGGGTTATTCATTTTGACTTTTCCTTTCTATAATTCTTTTCCACTGAACTTCATCTGTTCAGGTGTTGTAACACTTTGTGGAAGACTTGAACTTGTCTGATTTAACTTCTTTTCAATCGCATTTAATATGATTGAAGTTACTGTAGTTAATACAAGGTAAATCAGTGCTTCAATAAAATATGTTTCAGAGAATTTATAGTTGTTCCTGCAATTGATTTTTGCTTGGAACATCAGTTCTGTAATTGAGATAATCATTAATACTGAAGAGTCTTTGATATTAACAATAAATTCATTACCAATTGCAGGGAAGGCGTTGCGAATAGCCTGCGGTAATATAACGTGTAACATCGCTTGGACATTTGATAAGCCAAGTGATCTAGCTGCTTCCATTTGTCCCATGATCTACGGATTGAATACCTGAACGTACAATCTCTGACATGTATGCACCTGTGTTGATTGAGATAACAAAGATGGCTGCTTGTAGGTTTGTCCAATGAATGACATTTAATAATGCATAGTAGATGAATACTGCTTGTACCATCATTGGTGTACCACGGAAGATTCCAATATAAATACTAGAAAGTACTTGGAATATATTCTTTAAAATTTTTACATAGATAGGGGCTGTATGGTCTACTTTGAGAGCACGTAAACCACCAATTAATAAGCCGATTACTAAACCGATAACTGTACCAGATAGAGCAACAATTAATGTTGTTTGTACACCTAGTAATAGACTAGGCCAATAGCGTACAAATAACGCAATGACATTATTAACAAATTCCATTATTGATTCACCGCCGGTTGTCTTTCTACTGCCTCTAACATCATCTGTTGACGCTCTTCTTCAGAAATGTCATTTAATGCTTTCTGAATTTTATCTAATAGTTCTGTATTGTTTTTCTTTACTGCAATGGATACGGAAGTATCTGCTTTAAAACCATGACCTTCTTTGAAGGTAACATATGTCAAATCAGGGTTGGAAGCGACAATACCTTCCGCAACTGGGAGTTCTGCTGTAATTGCATCACATCCTTTGTTCAACAAGTCATTTACTAGTGAAGGGTAGTTATCCATTGCTGTACCATGATTAACACCTTCGATTTGATCGATGATTGAATCATATAGTGTATTTAGCTGACCTTTTACTGTTTTTCCCTTTAGTTCTTGGATATCTGTAATTGAAGTAAGGTTACTATCTTTGCGTACAATAACTACTTCTTGACTAGTATAGTAAGGGTCTGTAAAGTCAACTGACATCTTACGGTCTTCTGTAGCAGTCATACCTGCAATAACCGCATCAATTTCATTGTTTTGTAAACCAGGAATTAAGTTATCCCAGTCATATTTAACAATCTCTAGTTCCATACCCTAATGAATCTGCAATCTTTTTGGCAATTGCAACATCATAGCCATCACAATAGTCTACATTTGAAATCTGTTGTGTATATTCATTTGCGGTTGTTGTAGACCAGTTAAATGGGGCATAGTTACATTCCATTCCGACAGTTAACTTATGGTCATCATTTGTATTTTTTGTGGATGGTGAACCACATCCCTGCTAGTAATATCGAGGGATAACGCTACTACTGATACTTTTTTAATCATGTTCATAAATATTCTCCTTAATAATAAAACCCGCATGCTATCACATACGGGTTTGGTATCCATAAGTTATAGCGCCACTTCATTTTCATGAAGGAGTGATATAGATATTCTCTATATCCCCACGAGATAAACTTGCCAGTTTATACGTTCGGCGACGGTTACCTTTCATACATATCATTGCCTGCCAGCTCCATGCATTACTATTTTGCGTCGCTACTCTATTCGGTTTTTTTATGATTCATATAATCTTATATATAAGATTGAATGTCAAGTTATTTATTTGTATTTTTCCCAATCTTCACCTTTAACCCAGAGTTTAATTTGTTCTTGGTTGGATAGGGAAGTTAAGAAGTTCTTTTTTGCAAATGGATATGTTTGATAGATATTTGCAAGCAATTCCTTTGTATCTTGACGTTTCGTAAAGCCATCGTTAGGGCATGTACTCTTTACAACCGGTAATTGCTCATGTCTAATTGTACTTTTAATTTCATCCTCATAAACATATACAAATGGACGGATAAAACCCATACCAGAATTCTTTAGATACATTGCAGGTGTAAAGGTTGAGATACGACCACCATAAATCATATTCATGAATAGTGTTTCGATTGCATCATCTGCGTGGTGAGCAAATGCAGTTTTATTGCAATTGTATTCTTGGGCAGCTTTGACAATCGCTCCTCTTTTTAGAGTAGAGCAAAGAGAACACTGGATATTTCCATTTTTCTTGTTAGGGTGTAACTGTAAGATATCATATAGTTTTGTTGGATAGTCGATGTATTCGATATCGTGTTCTTTCATAAACTTACGAACTTCTGTAAAGTCCATATCAGAAAACCCCATTTCTAGATGGATTCCAATGACAGAGAATTCTTTGCCGCTAATGCGTTTAGCAGCTTTTTGATAAACAGATAAGGCATATAGTAGTAGGATACTATCCTTACCTCCGGAGACTCCTACGCAAATTCGATCTCCATTTTGTATTAAGTTGTAATCTGTATCTGCTTTATAGATAGCACCTATAATCTTCTTTAATGACATAATTTAAGCTCCTCAAACTTTGCTATTATACCATGATGTTGCTATAATATTAACGCTATATGGATGCAGTTATACTACTAAATAAACCGGCTGGGATGACATCGTTTGATGCTGTTGCCAAATGCCGTAAAGATATTTCATGAACGTAAGATTGGCCATACAGGGACATTAGATCCTGAAGCTTCTGGGCTAATGATTATTTTGCTTGGTAAATATACCAAGCTTTTACCGTATTGTGTAAAGAATCATAAAGCATACCAAGCAACTTTAAAACTTGGTGAAATGACAGATACAGAAGATATTTGGGGTACAGTCATTGATACAAAGACTCCATCAATTCATACTTCTGAAGAAATACATAAGGCTGTTCAATCGCTGACGGGGATATCCTACAAGTACCACCAATGTATTCAGCACTGAAAAAAGATGGTAAGAAACTATATGAGTACGCTCGTCAAGGAATTGAAATTGAGCGTGAAGCTAGACCGGTACATATCTCTAGCCTAAAAGTAGAGAAGATTGATGAAATCGAATTATCGTATGGATGCTGTAGTATCCTCAGGTACTTATATTCGTACATTGATTTCGGATTTTGGAAAGCAACTTAGTGAGTTAGCAATCATGTCTTCTCTTATCCGAACTAAGATAGAACATCTATCACTTGAGGATGCTTGTAACTTTGAAGATTTAGAAATGGGCAAAGGTTTTTTATCACCGATTCAGGTGATTGATCCAAGTTATAAGTTTGTAGAAACTGATCAAGTAGCCAATATTAAAAATGGGAAACGTATCAAATTAGATATCTCAGATCCACAAGTTATCTTTACATCGAATGGTGAGCTTCTTGCAGCGTATGCGTTACAAGAAGATGGTTTGTATCATTGTTTAAGAGGTTTATTTTAATGCGTGTAATCAATATCGGAGTTCATACAGTACAGAAGTATCAAAATCCGATGTGTGCTTGCATTGGATATTTTGATGGTATGCACCTTGGACATCAAGCTTTAGTAAAAGCTACTGTTGAACTTGCACAAAAACATGATTGTGAATCTGCGCTGATTACATTTGATCCAGATCCATGGGTTACGATTAAGGGCTTAAAGGATGTTAAACACATTACTACTATGCGTCAAAGAATTAATCGTGCAGTTGAACTTAGGTATTCAAAATATTATCATCTTAGATTTTGATAAAGAAATGAGTGAACTTTCTCCAACTGACTTTATACATAAGACCTTAGCTAAATTAAACTTAAAGGGTATTGTATGTGGTTTTGATTTTCATTATGGCGCTCATGGAGCAGGTGATTGCAATACACTTAAGTCTGAAACGGAATATGATGTTGTTGTAGTCGATGCAGTTGAGGATGAAATTGGTAAGATTTCTAGCACTCGTATTTGTGATGCAATTATTCAAGGAGATATGCCTGCAATCAAAAAAATGTTAGGTCAATACTATAGTTTAGAAGGAATTGTTCGTCGTGGTCACCAACAGGGAAGATTGATGGGTTTTCCAACTGCGAATATAGATTACTCTGATGAATACTTATTACCAAAACAAGGAGTCTATGCAAGCCTTGTAGAGATTGATCATCATGTATATGGTGCAATGACTAATCTTGGACATAATCCTACATTTAATACATCTGAAAAGCTTTCGTTAGAAACTTATCTCATTGGTTATAACGGCAGTTTGTATGGAAGAATCATCAAGGTTCAACTATTAGAATACTTACGTCCTGAGATTCATTTTAAGAGCCGTGAAAATCTGATTTTACAACTTGAACAAGATGTTCGAGATATTAAGAAAATACTATTAAAATATGAATGAGTTATTTTTAGAACGAATGAGAGAGATGCTTAAGGATGAATATCCAGCATATCTTGAGAAATTAAATGATCCAGCAAGAAAAAGGTTTACGTATCAATACCTTAAAGATTACGCTGGATGATTTTTTTGCGTGTACAAATTATGAGTTAGAAAAAAGTCCATTTGCGAAGAATGGATATTACGCAAATATAAAAAGTGGTGTTGGTTTTACACCAGAGCATATGGCTGGATTCTTTTATATTCAAGAACCTAGTGCAAGCTCTGCAGTAACAATTTTGGATCCTAAACCTGGAATGAAGGTTTTAGATATGTGTGCAGCACCAGGCTCAAAGTCTACACAAATTTCTGAAATGTTAGAACAAGAAGGTTTGCTTGTGGCTAATGAGATACATCCAACACGTTCTCGTATTTTATTAGAGAATATTGAACGTTGTGGTAGTGCTAATACAATTGTATTGAATAACGATCCAAAAGATATTTCTAAAGCATTTCCAGAGTTTTTTGATATGGTTCTGTGCGATGCTCCATGTTCTGGTGAAGGAATGTTTCGTAAAGAAGACCAAGCAGTAGAACAATGGAGTTTAGAAAATGTACAAGCATGTGCTTTGCGACAGTCATATATCTTAGAAGAGGCATATAAGTGCTTAAAGCCAGGTGGAACTATGGTTTATAGTACCTGTACATTTGCAATCGAAGAAAATGAATTATGCATGCAGAAGTTTATACAAGAACATCCTGATATGCACTTGGTTCCAATTGAAGTTGACTTTGGTAGAAAAGCATTTGATCTTGGATGTCATACTGATTACGCAAGAAGAATTTTTCCAATGGATGGTGGTGAAGGACATTTTATCGCGAAACTTCAAAAAGATGTTACATCAACAGAATCTACTGTTAAACTCATGCAATCACAAGCATTGCCAAAAGAAGCCAAAGAATTCTTTGACGAATTTTTTGTGAATCAATACCCATATTATTTTGTCAAGAACAATAAGATATATGGTGGTACACAACCATTTTATGAAGTAGGAAAATGTCATTTACTGCGTCATCAAGTCTTTCTTGGTGAGATGGAGAAGAATCGCTTTACACCAAGTCATGCATTATTTATGTCTGCCTACACCAAGTTTCAAAACACACTCAATCTACAAGAAGAAGATGTTATACGCTATATGCGAGGAGAACAATTAAATCTACCTTGTAAGAAAGGATGGTATGCAGTGTGTTATCATGGTGTTGTAATTGGTGGTGCTAAAAGTGACGGTACCGCTTTAAAGAATAAATACCCTAAAAATTTACGTTTACGATGAAAGGATGAATCCATGAAATTAGACTTGTTTTCTTTTATTGATGAAACGATGGAATATTACAAAAGTAAGAGCGCGATATACCAATATGCCGAAGGTAAGCTAAATAAGTTTTTTACGGATGAGTTTTTAAACGGCGAAGACCGTGTTATCTCCATGCGCTCTAGAATCAAAGCAGAAGATAGTTTAAAAGAGAAGTTAATTCGCAATCAGTTCTATCTTCAATACGAAGCAGGTAAAGATGCAATCTCTCACTTAACTGATTTGATTGGTATCACAATGCAATGTCGTTTTATTCGTAATGAAGATCAGCTTTATAAATCATTATTTAATAAATTTACACGAAAGAAGGGTACGCCTTACTTTGTAGCGAATAATGACCCTGATATCTTTATTGATTTAAGTGTGTTTCAGCCACAGTTACAAAGGAATGGTTTTACAATTTATCGCATAGATGGTTATTACACATTTAACGATGAAATGATTCGTTTTGAACTACAGATTAAATCACTTGTACATGCATTCTGGAGTGAAATTGAACACGAAGTTGTCTACAAGAATCCTGATTTTATTCTCTACGATCAATTTAATAAAGATATGTTAGGTGCTATTCGCGATAATTTAGATGTTGTTGATCGACAACTTGAAATTATGTATGACGAGATTAGTCATCAAACAAGACAAACACAAATTGGTATGGATGAAGTCGGATTTAAACAGTTTGTTGCGCGTAGTATTAATGAACTGGTAAATCGTAAGATGAGAGAATCGGTTGGTTTTACATCTGACTTTAAGAAGTGTTCTGCAATGATTGCACAGTATGTGTATGTTCGTGATTTCATCAATGGAGAACATAACAAAGAACGAATGATGGATTATCTAGAAACATTAAATATGCTTGCGACTAGTAAGTTAGATCTTTCAGAAGAAATCCATTTGGAGAGAGAACATCAAACGGAAGATGAGTTCTGTCGAATCTTTGGCAAGTATTGGCAAGAACAGTTAAATTCAAACTTCCAATGGCACATCTTCTTTGCGATGCTATTTAGTATTCAACCTGGAAGTAATATTGATGACTTTACAGATTTCTGTACAATTATCAAACGCTTATTGATTGAACCAAATTGGTATCGTAATACTTTTCAACAGTTTGGTGATGATAAAGCATTTGCAATACAGAAAGATTTAGAACTGGTATTGGTAAATACACTTGTGTCAATTGATGATATTGAAATTGTTCATGAAGATAAGGTGTATTTGTGTATGCAGACATTCCGTTACTATGTAACACAATTAGAAAAATGAATATGATGATTATGCTGAATTTATTCAGTATTATGAAAAATAAAATTGAACTTCTAAGTTAATTATGGATCATTTCCATTGAGTCTGATATTTTGTTATAATAAACTGGTAAATATAAGAGGTGAATAACATGGCACAAGATTATGTTGTTTTTAAATGAGAAAAATGAAAAATGGCTTAATTAGCTATTAACAAGACTGTATTTAAGTCTATTGCAGAAATTAGCATCGATGATATCGAAAATGCGATTCGCGTACCACAGGCACGTTTTTACAAAAGCCTTTTAACAGTAAAGGTGGATGCTAACCAATTACATATCACTGCTGATATTAAAGTGAAGTATGCGCTAATGTAGCGGCTACTTGTGAATTAGTACAAAATAAGATTTATGAGAATATCGTATTTCATGACTGGATTTAAGCCAGCAGATGTGACTGTAAATGTCATTGATTTTTGAAATCTAGTATTGACATTTAAAGAGAAATTTAGTTAAATAGTATAGTAATTTGAAAAACGGAAAGAAGGAGCACCGCTTCTCACCTGATATCCTACGGATTTGGGTATATGCCGAGATGATCAAAACGATTATTTTAGCAGGTGCAATCTTCGTACCTGCTTTTAAATTTATAGGAGGTTTACTTGGGTAAAATTAAGAATAACAAAAACAGAAGACCAGAGTCCCATGACATGGTTAATGATGACATTCATTTCAAGGAAGTACTTGTAATTGGCCCTGATGGGGAACAATTAGGCACAATGTTACGCCGTGAAGCTTTAGAAAAAGCATATAGTATGGATCTTGATTTAATGTGTGTTGCGCCTAATGCGACAGTACCGGTATGTAAGATTCTTGACTATGGCCGTTACCACTTCGAAGATCAAAAGAAGCAAAGGGAAGCCAAGAAGAATCAACATGTTACTGAAGTGAAGGCATTGCGTCTTTCTCCAGTAATTGACCAGCACGACTTTGAAACAAAGTTAAAGCGTTCAAGAGAATGGATTGAAGCTGGGCAGAAAGTTCGTATCGATATGCGCTTCCGTGGTCGTATGATTACAAGACAGGAAGTTGGCCGCGATGTTTTAAATAAGTTTACTGAGCAGATCTCAGATATAGCAGATGTAAGTAAATCCGCCGCAATGGAAGGCAATACATTATCTGTTGTATATTCACCAAAAAAAGGTAAGTAAAGGAGAATACTATGAAAGCAAAAGCAAGAAAGCCAAAGAAGATCAGAATGAAAACAAAGAAGACCTTCGCTAAACGTAGCAAGCTTACAGCAACAGGCAAGTTGAAGGTACAGCACAACTTCGTATCACACTTTGCAGCAAACAAGACACACAAGCAGAAGATGCATTTAGCTAAATCTACAACTGCACACAGTTCCGATTTAAAGCGTACTAGACAGTTGTTGCAAGGTTAATTAGGAGGTAAAGAAGATGAGAGTAAAGGGATCAACACCTACACGTAATAGACGTAAGAAAATATTAAAATTAGCTAAGGGTTATTTTGGAAGCAAACACTTACTTTACAGAACAGCCCATGAGCAAGTTATGCGTTCTCTCCGTTATGCATATATCGGAAGAAGGCAGACAAAGCGTGAAATGCGTAAGCTTTGGATTGCTCGTATCAACGCAGCAACAAGACAGTATGATTTATCATACAGCCAGTTCATGCACGGTCTTAAGTTAGCAGAAATCAATGTTAATCGTAAGATGCTTTCTGAAATCGCTATTCATGATGAAAAGGGATTTGAAGCATTAGTTGACGCTGCTAAGAAGGCATTAGCTAAGTAAGAAATTTAACCGATTTCGTAAGAAGTCGGTTTTTCTATGTTTGAATCGAAAAAGGGATGGTATCACTTGGATATCATCCCTTTGAGTCATTTATTGTTGAAGCTGCTTGATGGATAATTCTAGACGGCGTAGAGTTTCCTCTTTGCCAAGAATAGAGCTGATTTCAATCGCTCCACCTGGTGTAAACTGCATACCTGTAATCGCAAGACGTAATGGGAATAGAACTTGTCCATTCTTCATTTCTAACTTGGCAGGTAGTTCAAGTAATGTTTTATGTAGCGCTTCTTCAGACCAATCCTCTTGGTTCTTTAAAGCTTCATAAGCTGCCTGTAATGATTTTAATGCAATCTCTGGATCTGTCTTCATCTTCTTGTTAATAAATAAATCATTAGAATATGAAGGGAAGTTATCAAAGAATGTTAACATCTCAGGAATCTCTGCTAATGTTTGGGCACGTTGTTGTAAGATAGCCGCAATCTGTCTACGGTTGAAGTTACCTTTTACAACTTGATCGATGTATGGAGTTACTAACTTCTCATAAGAATCTAGATCCATATTTCTTAACCACATACCGTTAACCCATTTGAGTTTTTCAGGGTCAAAGATTGCTCCAGAAGTGCCGATATGCTTCACATCAAATGCTTGTACTAGCTCATCTAATGTAAAGATTTCACGTTCTTCTGTTGGAGACCAACCTAGTAATGCGATGTAGTTAAGAATTGCGCCAGGTAGATATCCTTTTTCAACTAAGTCTTGGAAGGATGCATCACCATTACGCTTGGATAACTTAGAATGTTCATCCTTCATAACAGGTGGACAGTGAATATATCTTGGGATATCCCATTCAAATGCGTTATAGATTAAGTTGTACTTAGGAGTAGAGGATAAGTATTCCATACCACGTACAACATCCGTGATTCCCATTAAATGGTCATCAATAACGTTTGCGAAGTTATAAGTAGGGAAGCCATCACTCTTAATGAGTACCTGTTCATCTAATGTATTATTTTCAACTGTAATACGTCCAAATACTTCATCATCAAAATATGTAGTTCCTGTTTCAGGAATTGTTTGACGAATAACAAACTTCTCACCAGCTTCAATTCTAGCTTCACATTCTTCAATTGTTAATAACTTACATGGATCATCAAACTTGAAGGATTCTCCACGAGCTTCTTGAAGTTCACGCTGTGCAGCAATTAATTCTTCATCGCAGAAGCAGTAGTGAGCTCCACCACGTTGAATGAGTTCCTTTGCATATTTAAGATATAAGCCACTACGTACACGTTCAGATTGTACATATGGACCAAAAGCTCCGCCAATATCAGGTCCTTCATCATGATGTAGACCACAAGCCTTCAGTGTGTCATAAATAATATCTGTGGCACCTTCCACTAAACGTCCTTGGTCGGTATCTTCGATACGAAGGATATAAACGCCTTCAGGATCTTTTCTTGCAACTAGGTATGCATATAACGCAGTACGTAAATTACCGATATGCATATAGCCGGTAGGGACTTGGTGCAAAATCTTGTTCTAATAGCCATTGTAATACTCCTTTTTATTCTTATATATTTTTACGCTTTTTGTGTGTTTATAACAATGCAGAAGATAATATTAAATGCGTAAATAAACATTTCTTGCTAAAATATCAAAGGAAAAGAGGTAAATATGAAGGAAATCGATTTAACAAAATCAGTTTATGAACTAGCTACATCCATTCCTGAGTTCTTAGATATTATGGAAACTTTAGGATTTGGTGGTATGCGTCATTGTGTAGAGGAGAATCCTCATACAAGAGTAATGACACCGTTAATGGCAGCTGCTAACCATGGTATTGACCCATCAGTAATCGTAAAAGCATTCCAAGATGCTGGCTTTACAGTAGTGAACCAATAAGTTCATTTCGGTAATTGAATGGTTCGCAATAACTTCATATAGTCTTATAAAAAAGTCTTTGCATATGAAAGGTTTTTCGCTATAATAGTTATTGCGCTATTGGGATATAGCCAAGCGGTAAGGCAGCTGGCTCTGAACCAGCCATTTCGGGAGTTCGAATCTCTCTATCCCAGCCTAAAAAGACCTGTTAATCAGGTCTTTTATTTTATATAATATTTAGCATGAGTGAATTAGAAAGAATATACCAAAAATGAATATCCAGATTTTATCAATCCGTATCTAAAAATCTAGTCGATGCAAAGATTAAAAGGTGTAGATATGAATTGTGGGCTGCGGTTTACATCACATGCAGGATTTTCTAGTTATGGTTCCTATACTCGCTATGAACATAGTGTTGGGGTAGCTTTGTATTATATGGCATTTTACATGACAAAAAAACAAACGTTAGCTGGTTTGTTCCATGATATTTCAACTCGTGCATTCTCTCATGTGATTGATTTTGTAAAAAAAGAGATTATTTAACACAGGAGTCAACAGAGGATGAGACAAAGCAAATCTTATTTCAAGATAAAGTGATTATGAATCAACTCATAATGGATGGTATCTCAGTAGATGAAGTTTCTGATTATCATATATATCCAATTGCTGATAATGATTCCCCTAAATTATCTTCTGATCGTTTGGAGTATACACTTGGAAACTTACTGAATTATCGTAAATGTACAATCAATGATATTGAAAGATATTATCAAGATTTGATTGTAGAAAGGAATGAAGAAGGTATGCAAGAGATTATGTTTCAACATGTGGATATTGCGGAAGAGTTTGCATTTGCGGCACTTTCTTGTGGCATGATATATTCTTGTGATTTTGATCGTTATGGAATGGAAAAATTAGCAACTCTGTTACGAAAAGGCATTTCAAGAACATATTCTAACAGAAGATGATTTATATCTATCGGAAATCGATGTGATTCAGAAATTAAATAATAGTGTGTTACAAGATGATTGGAAAGAATATACAAGACTAAAAAGATGTTATAAAAAGATTCTGCTGGTGATATCATGGTAGATGCGAAGAAGAGATATATTGATCCATGTGTTAATAAGTATGGAAGAGTTACAACTTTTTAGCGCTGCATTTAAAAATGCAGTCAATGAATTTAGAAATACAGATTATCATTATCGGATGAAAGGAATTTATCAAAATGGATAAAGTAATTGTTGTTGCTAGTAAGAATGCTGGTAAGATTAAAGAATTCAAAGAGATGTTGGAACCAAAGGGCTATGAAGTGCAAAGCTTAGCTGATTATCCAGATATTGGAGAGATTGATGAAACAGGGTACAACTTTCTCTGCTAACGCTATCATCAAAGCACAAGCAATTACAGATAAGTATCAATATCATGGCAATCTCGGATGATTCTGGATTAGAGATTGATGCTTTTGATAAACAACCTGGTGTTCAAAGTGCACGTTGGTTAGGTCATGACACACCATATTCCTATAAGAATCAAGTTGTTTTAGACCGCATGAAAGATGAAACCAATCGTAGTTGTCGTTATGTATGTGCCATTGCCGTTACAAGACCAAATCACGAGCTGTTGTATTTGAAGATACAGTCGAATGTGTTATCGCCAAAAGAGCCTGCTGGAACAAATGGTTTTGGTTATGATCCAATTGTCTTCTACGAACCATTTGGTAAAACAATGGCAGAGATGACAAACGAAGAAAAGAATAGTATCTCTCATCGTGGTAAAGCAGTTGTTCGTTTAGAAGCGTGGATGGAACATGAAGGGTTATAAGATATTATCTGCACTAGCAGGATTAGCATTATTTCTATCGTTGTTATTAACATCAATTGATTTATTATGTTTTAATCGTTCGTTTTTCCACTGGCAATATTCTTTAAATCATACAGCTGAAAGTATTGGTATTTCAGAGGAGGGTTTAATGAATGCAACGAATACTTTACTCGACTATATGCAAGATAAACGAGATGATATTATTGTTGTTGAAAAGGTAAATGGTAATGAACGCGAAATTTTTGATGAGCGCGAAACATTGCATATGGTTGATGTAAAAAATCTTTACCTAAATGCAATGAAGACTCGAACAATTCTTTTGGTTGGTAGTATTACAATACTTACTTTTATTAGCATTCACACATCGTAATCAAAGCTATACAATCCTATCAAATGCATATCGAAATGGTTTATTGTTTTTAGGATCGCTCATTTTTCTTTCATTGCGATTTATGCAATGGTAGACTTTTAATGGGATTCTGGATGAATTTCCATTATGTTTTCTTTGATAATGATTTATTCTTATTGGACCCAAATATTTCGATTATGATTAATATGTTTCCATCGAAACTTCTTCTTTGCGGTCGTTTTTGGGAATTATACTATTATTTGTAAGTATAGTAATTTTTATTAAAGTTATTATTAGTGCTATTCAAAACATAAAATTGAAAGAAGGTTAGTATGATTAACGTAGTTTTATATGAACCAGAAATTCCCACAGAATACAGGAAATATCATGCGTACATGTATGGCGATGAATTGTCGTCTACATCTTATTGAGCCGATGGGTTTTAAGATTACAGATAAATCTTTAAAGCGTGCTGGGATGGATTATGTAAAGGAATTAGATTATAGAATCTATCCAGATTGGCAAACATTTTATAGCATGCATGAAGGTTCCTATTATTACATTACACGTTATGGTGAAAAGACACCTTCAGAGTTCGACTACAAGTTGGATGAAGGTAAGGATATCTATCTAGTGTTTGGTAAAGAAAGTACTGGTATTGATAAGCATATACTCCATGATAACTACGACCGTTGTGTACGTATTCCAATGGTGGCAGAAGCGCGTAGTTTGAATCTTTCAAACTGTGTGGCAATCTGTGTTTATGAAGTTTTAGACCAATTAGGCTTCCCGGAACTCTCACACACAGAGGTGATAAAAGGTAAAGATTTCTTACAACAATTTGATTAGGCATATATTTGGACAACCTCAGTTTTCATAGGTATACTTACAAGGAAAGATGGTGATTACATGTTAGAAACCTTTGATGATTTCATCTCATTAGCAGTCATTTTGGTTATACTATTTCTAACTGTGTATTGCTTTCTTGTAATGTCGAGTAACAAGCATCTAAAGTTAATGCAAAAAAGACAAGCAAAGCATCGTGACTTTTCTGGCAACGCTTTCTGATGATTCGACAAGTGATAGTGAGGAGTAAACAATGATTCAAGAAACGATTAGTTCAAACAATGCCCCAGTAGCGGTAGGGCCATATTCACCCGCTATTCGTGCGGGTGACTTTATATATATCTCTGGTCAGCTACCAATAGATCCTACAACTGGTCAACTCGTATCAGATGACATTCGTGTTCAAACAGAACAAGTTCTTAAAAACATCGAAGTATTATTAAAGGAAGCTGGCTTAAATATGTCTTATGTTTTAAAAACTACAGTCTTTGTAAAGAACATGGAAGAGTTTGCGGCAATGAATGAAGTGTATACTCGTTTCTTCCAAAAGCCATTTCCAGCAAGAAGTGCTGTTGCAGTAAAAGATATTGCTCTGAATGCGAAGGTGGAAATTGAAGCATTCGCAATGGATACACGAGCACTAGAAGTTTTATGTGCTGATGATGGATGCCATACATGTAATGATTATTGTTGTGAAACAAAAGTTAGATATTCAATAAGACCTTAGGGGTCTTTTTTTATTTGAACTATGATATGATAATGCTTGTACGTAGTGGAGATTAATTTCGTATGTCTATTCATAAACTAAACATTACTTTTTACAAAGAAAGATATTCAATATATCATTACCATCGCATTTTCGGCACTTGTATATGCGTTTGGGATTGAATCATTTGTAAGCTCAGGTAACTTATTCCCAGGTGGATTTGCCGGTATATCACGACTTGTAGTAATGCTAATAGAAAGACAAATAGGTGTAGTAATTCCATTTGGTGTAATCTATTGGATTATGAACTTTACAGTAGTGCTATTTATCTGGAATCGTATTGGACATAAGTTTGTATTATATTCCATTCTTTGGTTTTCGCTCAGTGCACTATTCTCAATTATTATTAATGTTCCTATTGTTACACAGGATATGTTATTGATTGCTGTATTTGGTGGTCTGATTAACGGTTTTGCGATTGGACTTGCACTACGCTCTAATGCGAGTAGTGGAGGTACAGACTTTATCGCGATTGATCTATCCGTAAGATTAAAGAGACCGACGTGGAATTACCTACTTGGTTTAAATGCATTTGTATTGATGCTTGCAGGTCTAGCATTTGGTTGGGATAAAGCGTTATATTCTATTATCTTCCAATATGTTTCTACACAGGTTGTAAATACAATGCATCAACGTTATAAGATTACACGCGTACAAGTCATTACTGACCATGCAGATAAAGTATGTGATGCTGTGTTTAGTACAGTACGCCATGGTATTACTCGTATCGAAGTAGAAGGTGCGTTTAAACATCAACCACATACGATGTTGTTGATCACAGTGAATAACTACCAGTTGCCAGAAGTTATTAATTGTATTCGCAAAGCAGATGAACATGCATTTATGACATTGAATGCAGTAGAAAAGATTATCGGTAACTATTATCAAAAACCTTTAGAGTGAGCAATCACTCTTTTTTTGATAAAGAAAGGATGTGTATTGCTTGATACACATCCTGTGGTTTAAAGTATCTCCATTCCAATTGCTTTTTGGACTTGATTTAGTTTTTTCTTCAGCAATCGCTCTAGCTCTTCTTGCACCGTTTGCTAATGTAGTTTCAATTAAATTACTGTTTAGAATCTCATTGTAACGTGTTTGAATTTCTTCTAACTTAGCACATACTGCATCCGCAACTGCTTTCTTAAAGTCGCCATAACCTTTGCCCTCAAATTCTTTCTCAATATCTTCAAAAGAGCGTTCATTTGATAGGGAAGAGAGAATCTGCATTAAGTTTGCGATACCCTGGTTGATTTTCTGGATCGTAGTGAACTTTACCTAAACTATCTGTAACAGCAGACATAACTTTCTTACGTGCTACCTTAAGATCATCTAATAGATAAATACATCCTTTGTTTGTTTCATCAGATTTAGACATCTTCTTTGTTGGATCACTGAGTGACATAATTCTAGCACCAACTTTAGCAACGAGTGGTTCTGGTACTGTAAAGAGTTTGCCATAGCGATTATTCATTCTTTCTGCAACATCTCGTGTTAATTCAACGTGTTGTTTCTGATCTTCTCCAACAGGTACATAGTCAGGACTATAGAGTAAAATATCCGCAGCCATTAATGCAGGGTAAGTATAAAGACCACCGGAAAGATTCTTTTCCCCCTTAGCTTGTTTGTCTTTGAACTGTGTCATACGGTTTAATTCACCCATATATGTATGACAGCACATGATAAAGCCAAGCTGTGCATGTGCCTTTACATCTGTTTGTAAGAAGATAGTAGCCTTATTTGGATCTAGTCCACATGCAAGATATAGAGCTACACAATCTTTTAAGTTTTTTTGCAGTTCTTGTGGATCTTGTGGAACTGTTATGCAATGTAGGTTTGCGATGAAGGCAAACATTTCATATTCATTCTGTGATTCTACAAAGTGTCTTAAAGCACCGATATAGTTTCCTAAGTGTAATTGACCAGTTGGTTTAATACCGCTTAACATTCTTTTCATAGTGAATTCTCCTTGAAATTAAAAACGTCTCTTCAATGCAATTGAAGGGACGCATGAGACGATATGCGCGGTACCACCCGACTTATCCAAAAGGATCACTTAATTAGGGATAACGGGCCTTCCGGTATTCTATTGATAGAACTCCAAACATACTTTGTTGAAATATCAGTTTACACCAAACACTGACTCTCTACGAAATCAACGCGTAATCGCATTCCAAATACACGATGATTCTAACATAAAACAATATAATTGATAAGTGCTTTTTTAATCTGTATTTGCGATACTTATTTTTGCATGGTATACTCGTAAAGGAAGTATTTTATTTATAAAGATAATAAATCTTTCATGCATGTTTCAAAAAAAGGGGTCTATATGTTAGAAATTAGTAATTTAACGAAGAAATATAAGAAAGTAGCAGCTGTTGATCAAATTAGCTTTACAGTACCTAGTGGCAAAGTTGGTATTTTACTGAGGGCCGAAATGGTGCAGGTAAGTCTACAACCATCAAAAAGCATTGCAGGATTATTGCGCTATGAGGGTGAAATAAAGATTAATGGTTTTACCATCAAAGTCAGTAGAAGCAAAGAAGATTTTCGCATATGTACCTGAAATTCCAGCGATGTTTGGTGCATTAACAGTAATGGAACATATTGAATATGTACGTCGTGCATATCATTCTCAAATTACAGATGATGAAGTGGAAGAGTTACTTACTCGCTTTGACATGTCTGATAAGAAGGATAAACTTGGGGATGAACTCTCAAAAGGTATGATGCAGAAAGTTAGTATTATTTGTGCTTTATGTATTAAACCTGAAGTGATTTTTATTTGATGAGCCAATGGTTGGTCTAGATCCAGCAGCCATCAAAGAACTTAAAAAAAGTTATCTTTTGAAATGAAGGATAGAGGAGTAACCGTACTTTTAAGTACACATATGCTTGAAATGGTACAAGAGTTATGGGATACGCTATACATCATGGACCATGGTAAAGTAATTGGAACTTACGAAAATGATGGTACACAAAATCAAAATATTGAAGACTTGTTCTTCTCACTGACAGATAAAGAAGATGAGAAGGAGTCAGAAGAATGAATTCTTATTTTATTTACATAAGCGCATTTTAATAAATGGATTTAAGCGTTCGATGCGAAAGCCCGCTTTTGTGTTAATGTTAATTGCTACGATTGCTTATTTTTGCCTTGATATTATCTGGGTATAAGGGTTTATTTCAAAAAAATAGGTATTACGGATGCGTCTGAATATATAGTATTGTTCATGTTATTACAGCTCTATTTAGGCGTTCCAGGACTCATTCAATACTTTAAGAGAAAAGGCCTTATATTCCGTAAAAGCAGATGTTCAATTTGTTTTCCAATCACCAATCCATCCAAAAATTAATTCTGTTTGTTTAGTGGTCTTAGAAGTGTTGTTATTTCATCAATCTTCTTTATTGTTTTATGTGTTTTTGGATGTATTTTTATATCCAAGCTACACGTTACAGTTTGTGATGTATGCAGCAATTTATCTAACATTTGATTTCTTTATTGAAATGAGTTTGGTTATCTTATGCTATGGCAATGAAAACAATTCCAAATCATTTGATACGTTTTGTATCCTATATTTTGTATGTGTTGTTAGGTGCTTTGGCTATTGGTTTCTTGTTAGTCGTGTTAGATCAAGGATTTCATATTTCAATTCTTGTTAAGTATCTACAGTCTCCATTTATTAAGTTGTTTCCACTGTTTGGTTGGAGTATTGGCTTACTACAATGGATTTTTCTATAGCTATCACTGGAGTAATGTTGTAGGTACTGTGTTATTTATAATTTCTGCACTAATACTACCAATTCTTGCATATAAATCCAAATGTGAAGGAGCTTACTTTGAGGAGGCTGAACAATTCTCTGATGAGTACGAACAAGCAATAGAGAAAGCTAAATCGGGTGATGTCGCAATTGTAGGAGCTAAGCCTAAGAAGTACATGAAAGCTTCTATAAAATATAAAGGATATTATGCAAAGGCAATCTTCTATCGCCAATTATTAGAATATAAAAAGAATCGATTCTTCATTTTCTCTGTGCGTTCATTCTTATTCTTATTGGGTGGTATAATACTTTATTTCTTATCTCATGACATTCGTTTTATGAGAGATATCATGCATGTTCGTTTATTTGTGATTCCAATAATCGTTACGTATTTTATTACGTTTTTGGAATAGTGCGTTCAAAAATGGATGAAGGAATTACAGAATTACTATACGTTCTTACTTCCTGATTCAAAAGATTCATAAGACATGGAATGCAACAAAAAAATTGAACATATTAGAGCTTTTTGTAGATACGATGCTAATTGCGATTATTGGTGGTGCAGCTTTAGATTTGTCACCTCTACAAATACTTTTAACAGGGTTAGTAGGTGTCAGTGTTAATGCAAGTCGTATTTATATTAATATGATGGTGCAGACGATTATTTCACCTGCAATTGGTGATTTTAAAGTATTCGTACAGTTTATTGATATGTTTCTGATGTTAATTAGTACAGCTGCTTCTGTATTTGTTGCAGTAGTATCTATGATATTCTTTAACAATCCAGAAGCTGCATTCTTAGGCTTGATAATCACAAGTTGTATAATGGCAATTATTGCATTCTTCTTATCATCATTTGCGTTTGAAAAGATGGAAGTGGTTGAATAAGGAGTTTATAAAAGATTTTATAAAATATAAATTTTGCCCTATTTCTTTTCAAAAATATTGCATGATATAATCACTAAACAGGAGGATGATTATGATAGTTGTATACACATCTCCAGGATGTGCAAGTTGCCGTAAAGTTAAACAATGGTTAAAAGATCGTAATCTTCCATTTATAGAGAAGAACATCTTTAAAACATTTGTTAAATGATAACGAAATAAAGCACCTATTGATGAGAAGTGAAAATGGTAGTGATGATATCATCTCAAGCGTTCTAAAAATTATTCAAGAATCTAATGTTGATATTGATTCAATGAAGACAGATGAATTAATCACTTTTTATCAAGCGTAATCCTAGTGTATTAAAAACGCCCAATCATTTTTGAGTGAGAATAACTTCCAAGTCGGCTATGACGAAGAAGAAATCGGTGTATTTGTACCGGTAGAATTACGTCGTTTGGCGGATCATAGTTGTAATGAAACCCTGCCCGAATTTCAAAAGCTTGTCAAACAATGCAAACAGCATTTCAGAAAAGAAGTCCATTAGGACTTCTTTTGTTGTATAATAAGCAGTATGAAAAAAGTACTCGTAGGTTTATCAGGTGGTGTAGATAGCGCCGTCGCAGCATATTTATTACAACAGCAAGGTTATGATGTGACCTGTGCTTTTATGCGTAACTGGGATTCCGTCGCAAATGAAGATTTTTAGTGAAATCCAACGTTATATGATCCAGTATGCCCACAGGAAGCGGACTATAAGGATGCGGCTGATGTAGCTAGTAAGTTGGGTTTAGAACTTTTACGTATCGATTTTTATTAAGGAATATTGGGATGATGTCTTTCAAACATTTATTGACGAATATAAGTTAGGTAGAACACCAAATCCAGATATTTTGTGTAATCGTTATATTAAGTTTGATAGTTTTATGAAGTTTGCAAATGAAAAGGGATTTGATACTGTTGCGACAGGTCACTATGTAAGACTTGGTGAAGAAGGTGACCATCATGTTTTATGTAAAGCAGTTGATCACAATAAAGACCAGTCATACTTTTTAACAGAGATTCGTCGTGAAGTATTAGAACACGTTTTATTCCCACTTGGTGAAATTGAAAAGCCTGAAGTTCGCCGCATAGCGGAAGAACTTGGTTTATCGATTGCTAAAAAGAAGGATTCTACTGGTATTTGTTTTATTGGAGAGCGTCACTTCCGTGAGTTCCTCAGTAATTATCTTCCAATGAAATCTGGGGATATTATCGATGTAACAACTAAACAGAAAGTAGGTACACATCAAGGTGTTATGTACTATACCATCGGTCAAAGAAAAGGGTTAGATATTGGTGGTATTGGACCTTTCTTTGTGGTAGGAAAAGATGTATTCAAAAACGAACTATATGTTGTTGATTCTCTCCATCAAGACTTGTTATATGCTACATCATGCTTGGTGACGGGTGTAAACTGGCTAGCTGATCGTACATTACCATTACAATGTCATGCGAAGTTTAGATATCGTCAAGCGGACAATGATGTAGAACTTGTATTAAATGAGGATGGTACTTTAACTGCTTTATTCCCTGAGGGCATTCGCAGTATTACACCTGGACAAGAGGCTGTATTCTACGATGGTGACGTAATGTTTGCTGGTGGTAAGATTGAGAAAGTCTTTAAAGATGGGGTTGATCTTATGGAACATGTAAAATTACTTGTGCATCCTGAAACAGATAAATAAGAGATTCATGGACGATTCATTGATTACGTTAACAGGTAAATTCACATATATTCTCTTCCGTAACGAAGGGAATTTTTATACTGCTGCGAAGTTTGAAGTCAATGATGAAAAGGGACGGGTTATATCTGTAACTGGTAATATTCCAGAGCTTGTGACAGGTATACAGTATCGTATTAATGGGAACTATATTGAACATCCACGTTACGGTATGCAGTTTCAGATACAGACATTAGCCAAGCTATTACCGACCGAAAAGGATGGTGTTGTACGCTATTTATCTGGAGTAAATTTCCCTGGTATCGGTAAAAAGACAGCTGAGAAAATTGTAGAAACATTAGGTGAAGACTGTTTATCGTTGATACGTGAAGATAGTTCTCTATTAGAAAAAATGGTAGAACTATCTAAGCGCCAAATCAATGTCATCATCGAAGGTTTGCAAATTGATAATGGGATGGAAGAACTTGCGAAATTTCTAAACATTCATGGTTTAAGTCAAAGAAATCTTGCTAAGATTACACGAATCTATGGCAAAGAAGCATTAAGTAAATTAAATGAAAATCCATATCGATTAATTGAAGAAGTAGATGGTTTTGGTTTTAAAACAGCAGATAAGATAGGTAAAAGTTTAGGTATTAGCTGATACTGATCATCGACGTTTATACGCACTTCTTATTTCGCTTGTGAGTGATTTATGTATGCGTGATGGTAATAGTTATGTACGGCTTGAAACATTAGAGACTGTATTCTTTAAAGAACTAGGTTCTTTAAGCTGTGATTTTGAAGCGATATTTGATGAAGCAATCCTCAAACATCAACTCTATCGTGAAGAGAATCGTGTATTCCCAATCGCACAGTATGATGCAGAAATCGGTATCGCTAGATTTTTAGCAGAGTTTCCATATCAATTCATGGACCCTTATGATCCTAAGTTATTGCTTTCTTATATAGAAGATATACAAGAACATCTAGGTATCACGTATGATGAAACACAGATTCAAGCGATAGAAGTTTTCTTTGAAAGACCATTTATGATAATGACCGGCGGTCCTGGTACTGGTAAAACAACAGTCGTAAATGCGATGATTAAGTTATTTAAACTGATGTATCCATCGTCGTCAATTATCTGTGCTGCACCAACTGGTAGAGCCGCAAAACGATTAGCTGAAGTAAGTGGTGTTAATGCAACAACGATTCACTCCTTTATTACAATGGGACCTTGAAACAAATACGTTTTGGGAAAAATGAGGATGAGCCTATCTTGGCAGATTTATTAATTATTGATGAGTTCTCGATGGTCGATAACTGGTTGTTCTATAATTTTGTTACTAGCAAGTAAAAGAATTAAAAAGATCTGTATTATCGGTGATAAAGATCAGTTACCAAGTGTCGGTCCAGGATGTGTGTTACGTGATTTAATGCAATCAAATGAATTCTCGTTAATTGAATTAAAACACATTTACCGTCAACAATCTGATAGCGATGTCATTAATTTAGCGCATGCAATCAACACAGGTAATGTAACGTTCGAAAGACTATCATCACGATGTGAAATTCTTTGCATGCATGCCTGAAGAGATTCGTCGTAATATTTTAATGATGGTTGATGATGCTTTACAAAAGGGATACTCTATCGATGATATTCAGATATTATCTCCAATGTATGCAGGTGTAGCAGGAATAGATTATCTAAATAATGCACTTCAAGAATCATTTAATCCACCATCTAAGAATAAAAGCGAAGTTAAATCAGGATATATGACTTTCCGTGAGGGTGATAAAATTTTACAGTTAAAGAACCAACCTGATGACGATGTGTACAATGGGGATATAGGTGTTTTAGTAGAAATCATTGACGCAAAGCATGCGGAAGATCATAAAACAACGATTATCTCGTCAGTTTGGCGAAATCATTGTTGAGTATAAACCTGAAAACTGGATTAATATTACTCTTTGCATATTGTATCAGTGTGCACAAATCACAGGGTAGTGAATATCCAATTGTTATCATGCCGATTATCCGTAGACATGCGGGCATGTTACAACGAAAAATTGATATATACAGGTGTCACAAGAGCACGTAAAGCATTAATCATATTAGGAGAATTAGAGGCGTTTAAGCGTGGTATTCAAGTGTTGGAGCTACATCCTCGTGAGACAACTCTCAACCCAAAAATACAACAGTTTGTAAATGGTGATTATGGATTTTAAAAGGTGAGATTTTTCTCACCTTCTTCTTTTTCTTAAAATGAATCTTTTGACTTTGTTAAATTGTTCTTGGAGTTTTGAAATATAGTCACTTGCGAGTAAGTTACTACTATTGGAAATCATATTACCAACTAAACGCAAGATAACTGATGATTTTTTTCTGGAGGTAATTTTTCGAATGGCACTGATAATATCCTTTAAGGAATCAAAACCGCCTTCTTTGAGTTTAGTGAAAGATTCAGCATCGGTTGATTCTAGCACTGAGAAGATTCCATCAATTGCAATCTTCGCTTCATCTTCCGATAGATTCTCTAAGAATTTATCGACTGCTTTGTTTAAGAATGCTGAGTTAGCAGATAATGATTCAGCTTGATCAAAATGGTTACGTATTACAATCCAAGTTAACGCATCATGTTGCATAACCGTATTTACTGTACTTTTTAACAATCTTTTGATCAACGTTATTCATCAATATACCAATAATCGAAGAATCAGGAATAATCAGTGTGATTCTATCTTGTATTGCTTGATAAGCAGGAGATTGTAACACTTCTCCTTGAAAACCAGGTCCATCATTTGACCATACCTTTAAAATTTTATCTTGAATGGATTGATTACAATAGCATGCGGCATATATCGCTAGATTACCACCTTTAGAGTGTCCTCCAACATGAATTGGTAATGATTCATTTTTCAAATAGTTGATCAATATATGCGACTGCTGCTTTTTTTGACCATTGGTTCCTGTAGTACGATAAATGAAAATCTTCTTTCCAACCAATAAATGTATTATCTGTACCGCGATAAGAGATATAAATCAAATCATCTAGTTTAAAGGTTACTGCAGAAAAACTGTACGACAAAGTCTTTGTCAGTATAACTGATATAATAACCAATCTTAATATCTTTAAAACGCTCTGTATCTGCTACTTTATCGAGTAGTCTTGCATTGACTCCATTATATGTTTCAATTTCTGCAGTTTTTCACGTGTATGTAGTTTATAAAATTCATCTCTTACCTGATGGAGTGGTTGAAAAGTTGTTTCAATATTAGGGATATCATCATAATGAACGTAAGTTAAAAGACTGAGAATAGCATTATCCACTTCATTAAAGGGTTCAGTTGTAAATGGAAGATCTCCACGCCAATCATAGATAGTCATAAATCGTTGTCATTTGTATTGTACCTCGTAATAAGAGTACCATATCATCTTTCTATCGTCATTGATTAGATTTTACATACTGTTTTATGTGAAATCAATGATTTTGATGATATCGATTAAAAATCGCTTTATTTTTAAAGTGTTTTTAATGTTAGAAATTTCATAGAAATCAATGACAAAGGGTTAGTAGATATAAAGCTGTGTTGTAGAGAGAAGATGTTTGGTGAAAATCTTCCATAAGTGATATTGAAGCTTTCAGTAGAGTGCTTAATCAGCAACGTATCTCTACGTTACAGAGTATTGAGGTGCGCACATTTTGTGCGAATCAGGATGGTATATCGTGTTAACGTTCCTGGATGTAGGAACGTTTTTATTTGTTCAGGAGGTAAACAATGGAAAAACAATATAGACTTAGTGGAAATGAAGTCAGACAAAAAGTTCTTGGATTTCTTTGCGTCTATAGGGTTGTATGATAGAACCTGGCGCAAGTCTTATTCCACATAACGATCCAACACTGTTATGGATTAATGCTGTGTTTCAGCGTTAAAGAAGTACTTTGATGGTTCAGAAAAGCCAGCATCAAATCGTATCTGTAATGCCCAAAAATCAATTCGTACCAATGATATTAGAAAAATGTAGCTGTACAGCCCGTCACCATACATTCTTCGAAATGCTAGGTAACTTTTCAATCGGTGATTACTTCAAGAAAGAAGCGATTACTTGGGCTTGGGAGTTCTTGACATCTCCTGAGTGGATTGGATTTTGATCCTAAGCGTTTGTATGTAACTGTTTATCCAGATGATGAAGATGCCTATAACCAATGGGTTAAGGTTGGTATGATACCCTAGTCATATTCGTCGCACAGAAGATAACTTCTGGGAAATTGGTCGTAGACCTGGTGGTCCTGATACAGAGTTATATTATGACCGTGGTGAGAAAGTATGATCCAGAGGGCATCGGTGAAAAGTTATTCTTTGAAGATTTAGAGAATGATCGTTATATCGAAGTATGGAATATCGTATTCTCAATATGATTGCCGTCCTGGTGAAGTAGAACGTTCATGAGTATAAAGAATTACCACAGAAGAATATTGATACAGGTATGGGTCTAGAACGTCTTGTATGTTTGATTCAAGATGGTGAAACTAAACTTTTGATACTGATTTATTCTTACTAATTATTCATGCGACCGAACAGTACGCAAAAGCATTCATATAGCGAAAAAGAATATAAGATGGCATATCGCGTTATCGCTGACCATATCCGTACCGCAACATTTTGCGATTGCGGATGGTGCGATGTTCTCTAACGAAGGTCGTGGATATGTACTACGTCGTGTACTACGTCGTGCAGTACGTTATGGTATTAAGTTAGGTATTGATGGTGCATTTCATGTACAAACTTGTAAAGGTAGTTGCAGACAACATGATTGCATACTATCCATATGTACAGGAAAAGTTGCCTTAATTGAAAAACTGAGTGAAACAAGAAGAAGAATCCTTCCACAAGACACTTGCAAATGGTGAAGCACTTTTTACTAGGATGCATTATGCAGACATGGATACTAAGATCTTACCTGGTGAAGTAATGTTCAAGTTATATGATACTTATGGATATCCAAAGGAACTTACAACAGAGATTGCTAGAGGAAGAGGGCTATCGTAGATTCTGAAGGTTTTGATAAAGAAATGCAGCGCAGAAGACACGTGCAAGAGAAGCACGTGAAACATTCAATCCATGCATGGTCAATCAGCTGATTTAATGGACTTCACGCAAGAAAGTAAGTTTACTGTTACAGATACACATTCTAAAAGGTAAGGTAATTGGCTTATTCAAGGATGGCATACGTGTAGAAACATTAACAGATGAGGGCGATATCATTCTTGATGAAACATGTTTCTATGCAGAAAGTGGTGGTCAGTGTGGATACTGGTGTTGTTTGGAATGACCATTTCAAAGCAAATGTAACCAATGTTCAAAAAGCTCCACATAAACAGCCATTACACCATATTACTATTGTTGAAGGAACACTTTCAGAAGGCGATGTAGTAGAAGGTGAATATGACTATGAAAAGCGTCAACGTACACGAGCAAAACCATAGTTCATTACACTTATTGCAAGCAGCGTTAAAAGAAAGTATTAGGAGAACATATTGCACAGGCTGGTTCTTACAACTGTCCAGAGTATGGAAGATTTGACTTTACACATTTTGAAAAGCCTACGGAAGAACAGCTTAACGAAGTAGAGCGTCTTGTCAATGAACAGATTGCTTTAGCACAACCTGTTGTGACTGAAGTAATGGATGTCGAGTCTGCGAAGAAGTCTGGCAATTGGTGCTCTTTGATGAAAAAGTATGGCGATACAGTACGTGTTGTTTCCATGGGTGATTTCTCTAAGGAATTCTGTGGTGGCACACACGCAGTAATACAGCTGACTTACTGCGTATTCAAGATCGCTTCGAGGAATCTATCGGCTCTGGTATTCGACGTATTACATCTGAGACAAAGTTTGATGCATATCAAGACTTCAAGAGTGAAGAACAGTATCTCACTTGAATGTGCAAAGTTAATGAAACTACAATCATGGCAAGGATTCAAAGAAGTTGATTGCATTACAAGAAGAAATGTACAACTTCGTAAAGAAAAATGATGCACATAGGAAGCAGCATTATTATCTTCAGCAGATACAGCAGTACAGAAGGCTGAAACAATCAATGGCTTATCTTGTGTATTATTAAGCTTAGAAGGCTTTTGATACAAATAGTTTAAAGGCGTATGCAGAAAAATGTACGTAATAAGCTTTGTGGACGGATTCTGTGTTTGTATCCAACACAACAGATGGAAGAGGTAACATTTGTATGCGCTTAGCTCTATAGGCTGCGATTGCTAAAGGCAAGAAGGCTGGTGATGTTGTAAAAAGGCTGCTGCACAGTTAACAGGTGGTAACGGTGGCGGTAGACCTGACATGGCACAAGCTGTGGTAAAGGATACATCTAAAGTACAAGAAGCACATGCATTAGTAAGAGAAATTCTTGCACAATAATCATAGTTTTGAAATAGGTATCATTTTTGATACCTATTTTTATAGTTTTCATGTTACAAAACACAATGAAATTGATGCGGTTGTATATACTTTTTGTAAAATATGACATAAAATAACTACAGAGATGGAGGTAGTCAAAATGATGAAACAAAAATAATTTGACTGAAACGATGAGCTTTTAATTCTGAAGAGATTCGTCGTGAAACAATCCACGAAGTTTTAAAACAGGTAGAAGCTTCATTAAGTGAGAGAGGTTATAACGCTATTAATCAGTTAGCAGGTTATTTAATCTCTGATGATCCTGCATATATTTCTTCACATAACAATTCAAGAAGTTTAATCCAATCTGTGGAACGTCATGAAATTATTGAAGAATTAGTTCGTTTCTATTTAGAGGCCCATCACTAAATGACGCGCTATCTAGGCTTAGATCTTGCAGCGTAACTTGTGGTGTTAGTTTTAGTGATACCGGATTAATTGCAAGAACAATTGAAACGATTCGTTTTAAAACCAGATGATTACAATATGGCACTAGACAAAAGTATTAGATATTGTCGATCGTGAAAAAGCTCAGATATTATCGTGTTAGGATTACCACTATTATTGAATGATGATGTTGGTCCACGTGCGCAGATATGTTTGGAATTTGGTGAAGTTCTTGAACAAGAATCAGGTATTCCTGTTAAGATGCAAGATGAACGATTTACGACAGCAGTTGCGGAAAGTATTTTTGTTAGAAGCAGACATATCAAGAAAGAAACGTAAAAAGAAGATTGATCAGTTGGCTGCAGTACAAATTTTGCAGACTTGGCTGGATCGCAATGTAAAATAAGGCGCTCGAAACGCCTTTTTAAGGAGAGATGATAGTATGATTGAAAAAACACAATGATGATAACTGATGATGCTGGCAATGAACGTGAAGTTGAAATTCTTTTAACGTTCTGAAAATGACGATAAGACAAAGAAGTATGTATTATTCACAGACCCCTACAGATGAAGAAGCGCAATGTTTATGCATATAGTTACAATGAAGATGGCTCTATGGATGAAGTTGTTGATGAAGCAGAATGGGAAATGTGCCAAGAAGTTTTAGATGCATTTATCAGTGAAGATGATGGTGAATAGGTATGCCTAAGAAAAAGAAAGAAAAGAAGTTTATTTCCATTATTACTGATTTTAATCTTGGCTGTTGGTTTTGTAGGTTCTTATATTTATTATTCACAATCTATTAAGGTTGTATCAGAAACTTCTGAAGAAGTTGAATTTAAAGTGAATTCTGGCGATACATCGATAGATATTTTACAGCATCTCAAAAATGAAAATCTAATAAAGGATGTTAATATTGCAAAAGTTATATATTAGACTCTATGAGCTAAATAATTTTAAATCCGGAACGTTCACATTAAATCGTAATATGGATTTACATGCGATTTTAGAGAAATTAAATAGTGCGACTGCAGCGGCAAGCAATACTGTTTCTGTAACTGTCAGCAGAAGGTGACTGGGCAAAAGCATATCGCTGAAAAAGATTGCGGCAGTAACGAATGTATCAGAAGATGATTTACTAAAACTATGGAATGATAAAGAGTGGATTTCTTCATTAAAATCTACATATCCATTTATAACAGATGAGATGTTCCAAGAAAAATGCATGTATTTATCTTGAAGGATATATTGCTCCAAATACTTATGAGTTCTATAAAGAGACAACCGCAAAAGATGTAACACTAAAAATGTTAGACCAAACAAAAGTTGTTTATGAAGCAAATAAAGAAGCCATTGCTAAGAGTAAGCTTTCATTCATGAGTTATATACCTTAGCTAGTATTGTTCAGTACGAAGGTGGTGGCGATAAGACAACACTACGTACAATTGCAGGCGTATTCTACAATCGTTTAAATCAAGGCATGTTGTTGCAGTCTAGTGTAACAGTATGTTATGCAATTGACTTTGATCGTCAAACAGATAAATGGCAAGCTTGTGAAGTCAACGCTGAGTTTGATTCACCATATAACACATATCTTCATAAAGGATTACTCCAGGACCTATTGAAAATCCTGATGAGAAGGTATTTAAAGCAGTTTTAAATCCAATTGAAACAGAATATTTATACTTTGTTGCTGATACAAAGACAGGTGAAGTATTCTTTGCTAAGACACTTAGTGAGCATAATCAAAACGTGAAAGACCACGTAAACTTAAATGATTAAAAGTACTGTTTGTTATTTAATTCGTGATGATAAATGGTTAATGATGTTGCGAAATAAAAACAACATGATCTAAATCACGGAAAATGGATTGCGTAGGTGGTAAACTTAAGGATAAAGAGACTCATTTGAATGCATGGTGCGTGAAGTCGTTGAAGAAACAGGCTATCAAGTACAATCTGCACAATATTGTGGTATTATCCATTTTCATTACAACCGTCATGAAGATGAAGAAATCTATGTATATCAAACAAATGATTATATAGGTACACTTCAGAGTGTGATGAAGGTACACTTGCATATATCCCTAAAAGATGAAATACTTAATTTAGAGCTTTTGGGAAGGTGATCGTATCTTTTTAGAGAAAATGTTTCATAATGAAATCCCTATTTTTCAATCAGCTTGTATTACGATGAAAATGAGGTATTAATAAATACAGAAGTGAAAGAGGCAAATTCGAATGAGTAAACCGATTATTATTGGCATTGCCGGTGGTAGTGCATCTGGAAAGACATCAATCTCTGAAACAATCAAAAAGACATTTGCGGATAAAAATCTGTACTACTATCCGACAAGATGACTATTACAAAGATCACAGAGAAGCCGATGGAAGAAACGTATTAAGACAAATTACGATCATCCATTTGCGTTTGATAAATGACTATTGATTGAGAAATATTCATGATTTAATTGCGAATAAAGTTATTCGTAAACCAATCTATGATTTTGTCAATCACACACGTAGTAATGAAACAGAAGATTGTTTTCCATGTGATGTCTTGATTCTAGAAGGTTTATTTGTATTAGAAGAAGAAAAAGATTCGTAATTTACTAGATATCAAGATTTTTTGTGAGACTGATGCGGATATCTCGATTTATTCGACGTTTAGTTCGTGACGTAAAAAGAGCGCGGTAGAACATTAGAGTCTGTAGTCAATCAATATGTAGGTACTGTAAAGCAGATGCATGAAGCGTTTCAGGAACCATCTAAGAAATATGCGGATGTAATCATCCCTGAAGGTGGAAAAGAATACAGTTGCGATTGATTTACTCACAACAAAAATCAGTAGCATCATTAAGCACACAATGCTATAATAACCAAGCGTAAGGAGTAATAAAATGGCTGAAGAAAATAAAAACATATCTTACTGAAGAAGGTCTAAAAAGTTACAGGATGAATACTACCATCTTGTCCATGTTGTTCGTAAGAAGTTAAGCAAGAGTTAGCAGAAGCACGTGCACAGGGTGACCTTTCAGAAAATGCTGACTATGATGCGGCTCGTGATGAGCAGGCAAAGGTAGAAGCACGTATCGCAACTTTAGAATACATGCTACGTAACTATGAACTTATCGATACAAAGAAGGCTGGTAAGAAGTCAGCTGTTCATATCGGTTCTAGTGTTACATTATTATTCAACGATACTAAGGAAGAAATTACTTATAATATCGTTGGTTCAACAGAATCTGATCCTTTAAATGGACGTTTATCTAATGAAACACCATTAGCATCAGCTATCTTAGACCATAAGGTTGGCGATGTTTGTGAAGTACGTGTCGCAAAATCCTTATTCTGTTGAAATCTTAAAGATTAAGTAAGGAAATTGAAACAGTATACAAATACAGTAAGTGGAGGTCATATGAGACTACTACTTACTGCTTTTTATCTTTCTTAATTCTATTTTTCTGGTCAATTTCAAATCATTGATATTCATCAAAAACACAAAATCTACAATTCAAGTAACTGTACATGGTGCAGTATTACAACAAGGTGTCATTTCAGTTAAGACCATACGCAACACTAGAAGAACTTATAGCTTTCGTGGGTTTAGCTGATGATGCTGATATATCAAGTTTAAATCTTGGAATAGTACTACATGATAAAGATGTTTTTAACAATACCTACAAAGACAAGTGCTAAACAAACTAATCAAATATCTATTAATACTGCTGATTTAAATACTTTATTACAAATCCCTAAAATTGGTGAGAAAACTGCACAAGCGATTATTGATTATCGCAACCAATATGGTTTGTTTAAGACTTTAGAAGATTTAATGAAAGTAAAAAGGGATTAGCCAAGCTAAGTTTGATTTTTATTAAAGATAGATTTGCTTATGAAAGGAATCTTTAAATAATCAGTTACTTGTTTTGTTGATGTATCTTCTATGTCTTTTCATAAAAGGGCCATCTAAGTTTTATGTAATACTTCATGTATTTTTTATACTGGTACCGACATCATAGTGTAAGAAGTTGTCTGTTTCTTAGTTGTATTTTTATGTATTACATATCTTCCGAAGTTTTATTTTCTACAATCAAATACTTTTCGAATAATCGATGTGAAAAAGTAATTATGCAATTATTGAAAATAGAGAAAAATAAGATTGTGGTTTATACAACTTCAACATTGTCATATGATGCGGAAGTAGAAGTGAGTAATCATATTTATTCATTCGAGTATGATTCTAAAAGTTCTATGGATTTTCACTATATCAGTGGGCAAAAGAAAATGATTTTTACTGGTTATACATATCAGTCAGAAGTAAAGATAGTTCGAACACATTTTAGCTACGATCTTGGATTCAGACACAAATAGATAACGTTAGCGATAATCTACAAAAAGAGATGTTGTATCAGATTATCTTTCGCATTAAAAATAAAGGAATTGATATCACAGATATTTATGAACAAAAGTGGTTTTTCCTATGTTGCTGGTGTATGGTTATTGTATATCTCATCAAGTTTTTTTACTACCCAACAACAGCGTAAAATCATTAAAGTTATATGTTTAATAATATTAAATATTTTTATCATTATCCAATAGTGTTAGTGTATTCGTTATTGTCTACTTTATTACGGTTTTTAATTTACCGCAAAGAGTAAATATACTTCTTTCAAGTATTATTTTTATTAGTTATCTATCCGAATGCAATATATTCTTTATCATTTCAAATCCCACTTATTTATCGCTTACAAAACCTGTTTAAAAATATCACAACGAAAGATACTAATAGCTATCATAATCGCTTGTGTATGTAGTATTAAATTTGGTTCTATTCAAATCTTATCGTTATTGTTTTATCCAGTGTTACGTTATTTAATGGGTTTTACTTGGATAATGGGATTTGTCCGATTATGGACTGGATTGAATACAGTTCCTCTTGTAGGAATTGTGTCTAAAATTTTTACGAAAATTCAGTCAATACAGCTTCATGGAAATATCATTGGTATTGGCATAGTATTTCCAATGTTTATTTATGTCAGTTTAAGACATAAAAGTTTGGTCTATACTATCTAAGTATTCTTATGTTATTGACGATAGGGATACCCTTTATTACATCCACTATCGGAAGTTACAGTTTTAAACAATCCCTAAAAATACTAATATTATTTTAAAACCTTCTTATCAAATATCGCTACGGTATTATCTCTAAAAATGATGTTGTTAATAAAGATTTACAAAGTTATTTATATGCAAAAAGGAATAACAAGTATACATACATTGATAGAATTAGCAGCGAAATAGAAGGGATTAACGTAATATCTAGTCCAGATAGTACAGTTGTAAAAACAATTAAAACCAAATGAATACTGATCATCCCATTTGGTACTTCAATTATGATGGACTTATGTTTATTGTGTTTACATATCTTGAACAAAAGATATTACTTATATTTTAAAATCAATATGATAACTTAAAATGTTGATGTGATGATTCTTTCAAGTCATGGTTCCACAAATGCTAATCCACCAGAGTTATTTGATCATATACAACCAAAGTTATGTATCTCCATAAATAAACCTTATCTAAATAGTCATTTACCTTCTCGTACAGTGATTAAAGAATTGAAAGAAAAAGGGGAATTGTATTGTTAGATACTGGTAGTTATGGTGATATTTCACTTTTTAGTATCTTTCATAAGCATTTCGCTCTAACATCAAGCGGAAAATTGTTATAATTAACTAGCATGTGACAGTATATTTATTGAGTGGAAAAGATATGTTTCGACAAGAGGAGCGTTTAGCGACTCTTTTAAAAAGAGTTCTCTATTGATAAAGACTATGTCACAAACTTTTGATGCATCAAATGCGAAGACATTCCGATTTGATGAAGCTTTTTAATGGCTTGTGATACGTTTTCATTATTTGATGGTGCTACAAAAAGCTGTTATTATCAAAGAACCACATTTTTACGTGCTAGTGCAAAAACTGGTAAGAAAGAAACAGATAAACAAGAACAAGAAAAAGATCAACGTTTAAAATCTTTTAGAAGCTTATCTTAAGAATCCAAAATCCAAATACATTACTGTGTTTTATTGTCATACATTCTCTGCTGATACGAGAAAGAAAGAGTATAAACTTCTTACAACTTATGATACTAGGGTCATTAAATTTGAACTGATGAAACCTTGGGAGTTTGAGAGTATGTTGATGATAAGTTAAAAGAGCATAAATATAAACTGACGCGTGATGCTCGTATAGAGTTATTAGAACGTGTTAGTAATGATACGTTAAAATTTCATAACGCTCTTGTTAAGATTGATCTTTATGGAAAAAGAGAACTTAATCTTGAAGATGTTATGCATATTGTGCCGATGAATGCTGACTTAAATATCTTTAGAATGAGTAATGCATTTGTAGCGCATGACTTATCCTCTACATTACTTGCAGTAGATGAGATGTTGTAAAGCTCGTTATGACTATGTTGCGATGATTGCGATGCTTGCAAAGTAAATTACGTAGTTTATACAATATCAAAAAGCTCTATGAACGTGGTTTGTCGGATAGTATGATTGCGACAAGACTACATGTGGATGATTGGGCAATCAAAAAAGGCTTAGAAAGTTGTTATCATCTGCAGTCTAAGGCACTGTTAAGATATTTAGAAGAACTTGCCACATTAGAACAAGGTATCAAAGCGGACGTATTGAACCCTAAGAATGGTTTCGAGCAGTTCTTATTAAAGAATGGGAGTTAACATGCAATCAATTAAAGAACTATATAAATTGGACGTGGACCAAGTAGTTCACATACATTAGCACCAGAGAGAGCATGCAAAGCTCTTAATGAAAACATTTGGTGCATTTCCTATTATGAAGCTGAGTTATTTGGTCTTTATCCTTAACTAGAAAAGGGCATCATACTGATGCGATTATCGAACAGACACTACTAGGTGAAGTTAAAGTAATCTTCTCTTTAGAATGGGAAGAGGAATTTCTAATGGATTCTACATTCTGCGCATATAATGATAAACACGAACTACAACAGCGTTGGACAGTATTCTCCATCGGTGGTGGCAGTATCTGCATCGTTGAAAAGAACTTGATTGGAACGATGAAGTATATCAAGAGAATTCACTAAAAAGAAATTAAACAAAGCATTACAGGATAGAAAATGAGTACATTACTTTTCATACATCTATTCTTACGAACCTAATTTACGTGAATACCTTGCCGATATTGTAGATGCTGAAGTTGAAATGTGTTCACTGCTGGTATTACAGCTGAAGCTGGAACATTGCCAGGTAAGTTAAGAATGCAAAAGAGTTGCACGTAAGTTGTATACAGAAAGTCTAGAGAGTACGAGTTCTTATGCAAATGATTTAAAAGTTAATGAGTTATGCTTACGCTGCTGGTGAAGAAAATGCGGACACACATAAGGTAGTTACTGCACCAACACTAGGTGATGTGGTGTAATCGCAGCGTTAACATATTATTGTATTCATGACTTAAAGATTGAAAAAGATAAGATGATTGATGCCTGCGATTGGTGGTATCTTTGGTAACTTGATTAAAACATAATGCAACAATTTCTGGTGCAGTAGGTGGTTGCCAGGCTGAAGTTGGATCTGCGGTTGCGATGGCGAGTGCTGTGTCTATGTATATCTTAGGTGGAAATTTAAAACGATATCGAATATGCGGCTGAGATTGGTATTGATCATCATTTTAGGATTAACTTATGATCCCGTAATGGGATATGTCATGATTCCTTGTATTGAACGTAATTCTCAAGGTATCTTTACGTGCTATTGATGCAGCGAACTTAGCAATTCATATGAATAAAAGTTCGTGCTACTCACAAGGTAAAGTTTCTGATATGATCGTCGAAACAATGAAGGAAACAGGAAATTGTATTCCGATGAGTTTGAAGGAAACATCTATCGGTGGATTGGCTAAATATTTTGATGAAAGCCAGTGCTAAAAATAAAAAGGTTGTACATCCATTGGAGCCAATCTATGATGAACACCTAAGGTATTAATATTAGGTTCTTTTCCATCTGTAATCAGTAGAAAAGATATGATGTACTATGCAAATAAAACAAATCGATTTTGGTCTGTGATGGGGGCTTTATTTAAGGAAGAAATTACAGACCATGTATCTTTTTGTCACAGACATCATCTAGCAATTTGGGATGTTATTCATTCTTGTACGATAGAGAGGTTCATCAGATTCTTCAATCAAGAATGTAATCCCAAATGATATTGCTGGATTGGTTAAAAACACATATTGAATTGATTGTTACTACTGGTAAGAAAGCTGCAGCTCTGTACGAACAATATATTCATTTGGATTTACCACATATTAGTTTGCCAAGTACTTTGCAGCAAACGCAAAGATGAGTCTTGAGGAACTGATATACGAGTATCGAAAGATTGAGGAGGTATTATGAAAAAGCTGAATTACTTCGCAATCCAGCAGGAAAATATGGCAGCCTTGATTGCAGCTGTACATGTTGGATGTGATGCAGTTTATTTAGGACTTAATTTTTTTCAGCTCGTGCCTTTTGCAGATAACTTTTCAAGAGAGGAACTGATTGAAGCAGTACGATATTGTCATATCTCGTGGTGTAAAAGTATATGTCACAATGAATACCATTCTTTACGAACCAGAGATTGAAGCAGCAAAAAGATCAAATTCAATTTTATATGACCATGATGTGGATGCTTTTATTAATTCAAGATTTTGGACTATTTCATTATGTTCGTACATGTTTCCCTGATTTTGAAGTACATTGTTCAACCCAGATGCATATCCACAATATGTCTGGTATTGAGTATATGAAAACACAAGGTGTTAAACGTGTTGTATTAGCACGTGAGACACCAATCGAACTAGTAGAAAAAGCTTGTAAGAGCGGTATGGATATCGAAGTATTCGCATATGGTGCCATCTGCAGCTAGCTTATAGTGGACAATGTCAGTTTAGTGTTGTCACCAAACAACGTAGTGCAAACCGTGGGATGTGCACAATGTTGCCGAATGAAAGACTACAAGGAAGATGGTAGTGAATTTGAAGAAGGCGAATATCCTTAGTCCAAAGGGATTTAAAAATGTAATTGATCAATTGCCAAAAACTATTATCAGCTGGTGTTAGTAGTCTAGAAATTGAAGGTCGTATGAAACGACCTGAATATGTCTGGTTAATTACAAAGACTTTCCGTGAAGCTCATCGATGCATATTATAGAAATGAATCATATTGTGTTAGTAAGAAACGCCAAGAAGAGCTAAAACTAATGTTTAATCGTGGTTTTTTTCTGAAGGTCATTTATTCCACGATGACGTATCTAAACGGATGAGTCAATATCGTCCAAATCACCAGGGCATTGTGATTGGTGAAGTTGTTGACTTCTATAAAGGGCAAAGTTAAGGTAAAACTATCAAACCACTTTATCAACATGATGGTTTACGTATTCTAAGCGAACCAGAAGATATTGGCCTAACTGCGGTTAAAATCTATGACTCAAAAATCTTTTTAGTAAACAGTGCAAGTCAGGTCAAATAGTGACTTTTGGAATGTAAAGAAGGAAGACCGAAGAAAGGTCAAAAATTACATGAGACAACGGATACAAGACTACTAGATGAAGTACAACATCATATAGAAGAGTTTAGAAGACTTGTAGATATAATCTGTATCTTATGAGGCTAAAATTGGGCAAACTATTAAAGCTTAGTTGTTTGTGATGGTGAACATACTGTTGTACAAGAAAGTTCAATCAATCTAGAACAGGCTAAAAACGCTCCATTATCAAAGGAAAAGATAGAGGCTGGTTTAGCCAAAACAGGTGCTTTTTGCATATCGTATTACAAAATTTATGGGTGAGATTGAGAATATATTCTACCAGTAAGTGTAATCAATGAAACCCGTAGACTTGCATTAGAAAAATTAGATGATTTACGCGCTTTGCAACATGTACGAAAAGGTAGACAAGAATATCACTACCATACAGACAATATTTTCAATCGAAAATTACAAATATATTATTCAAACGAAGAAACCATGTAAATTTGATTTGGAGAATTACTTGAATGTAGTTGAAAATGATACAGTTACTCCAGTTATTCATGAATCACAAGAGGGTACTACTACACTAGTGAGTACTGTACTCTCTCAAGCAGGTGACTTTAATAATACGCTTGTGGATTGTATTGGTGGTATGACACTCAATGTTGTAAATTCATATGCTATTGCATACTTTATTATCCATTCCAGGTATTAAAGGTGTGATTCTTTCTGAAGAAATGAGTAACTTTCAGATAGAAAAACACTTGATGCGTTTGAACAAAGATATGGATTTAAGGCCCCAGTTTATAAAGCTTATTTTACGGTAAACGTACCTTAATGCACATTAAAAGATAATTTCACTAAAGAACAAAATTTAAAATTTATGGAGCGATTTACATGGCAATCGTTAGAAATATCGTATAATGCTAGCGAGGTTTCTATCCTAGAGTCATCCGCTTTTTAAAACTGATAACCCATTCTGCATGGGTAGCTACTTGATTCTAGATGATGAAACTATCAACTTAAAATCGATATTGGAGGATAAATAACATGAAGAATTTTATTGAAGAGTTTTATGCGTTTGCATTACGTGGAAACGTAATGGACATGGCAATTGTGTCATCATCGGTGGTGCATTCCAGGCTATTATCAAGTCATTCATCGACAACATCGTTAACCCATTAGTAGGTGTTGTATTCCAGGCTGACTTCTCAAGCGTTGTAATTCGTTTAGGTGCTGTTAACTTAATGATTGGTGCATTCATTTCATCCGTAATCAACTTCATCCTATTAGCACTAGTATTATTCGTTATGGTTAGGGTATCAACAAGCTCAAAAAGCCAGAAGTGAAGGAAGAAGCTTGCTCCTGTAAAGAGCGACGAAACAGTTCTATTAGAAAAGATTTTTAGAACAATTAAAGAACAAATAAGTTTTTCTAAAACAGCTCATAAAATATGGGCTATCAATTAAAATTTGTTAAATTTCCGTTTTTGTGGTTAGAAGAGGCTATTTTGTTATAATATTTTAGAGATTTAAGGAGATTTTATGTTTCTAAAGCGAATCGAAATGCAAGGATTTAAGTCCTTTGCGGATCGTGACAGTTATTCGAGTTTGATCATCCGATTACCGGTATTGTTGGTCCTAATGGTTGTGGTAAATCAAAATATCGCTGACTCAGTACGTTGGGTACTAGGTGAACAAAAGTGCTAAGAGTATGCGTGGCGATAAAATGAATGATGTTATTTTGCGGGTAGTGCTGATCGTCGTAGAGTCAATATGGCGGAAGTTACTTTAGTATTTGACAATACAAATCACATTTTAAATGATGACAAAGACGAGATAGAAGTGACGCGTCGTCTTTTTCGTGATTCTGGCGAAGCAGAATATTTAATTAATCGCAAAAATGTACGTTTAAAGGATATTGTTGATCTTTTCTTAGATACAGGACTTGGTAAAGATAGTTTAAGCATTATCTCACAAGGTAATGTCTTATCTTTTTGCGAAGCAAAGCCTCTTGAACGTCGTGGTATCTTTGAAGAAGCTGCAGGTGTAGCGAAGTATAAAAAGAGAAAAGCTAGAGTCTTTATCAAAACTAGAAAGAACAAAGGCAAATTTAGATCGTTCTAACGATATTTTAATTGAGCTTGAAAAGCAGGTTTCACCATTAAAAAGACAAGCTAGAAAAGCAGAGATTTACCATGAAAAAGAAGAAACGTTTAGAAGAAATCGAAATCTCAGTTCTAGTACAAGATATTGAAAGTATCCACGCAGATATTGAGACTGCAAAAAGCACTCTTTGATATTGAAACAAAGACAACAATGTTTTCTACAGATATTCAAATCAACGAAACAAAACCTCTGAAAGTAGAAGACAGATTTCTATATTAGATCGTGAAATTAACGACTTTACAAGATGAACTAATGAAGAAGTTCAATGAAATTGCTTGGTTTAGAAGCACGTCGTACAGAGCTTGATGAAAAGCGTAAGTATATTGTAGAAACTGGTACAAATGAACAGAAGGCTAAACAACTTGCCGGTTTAATTGAAGAAGCTGAGAGTTGAGTATGAAGACCGTCAAAGGCGCTAGATGATTTGAATATGGAAATTCGTTTATATTCACAACAATTAAGTGCTGCGGCAGCAAATATCGTTGATAAAACACAGTGAATATGACCAAGCATCCAATCGTTTACGTTCACTTGAAAACAGAAAGAACGTTATTGATCAGTTAATGCGTAATCCGTTCAACAACCAACAAGGTATTCGTTCTATTATGGATAACCAGAATGCTTTATCCGGTATTTTGGGTGTAATTGGACAAGTATTACAGGTCGAAAATGGTTATGAAGAAGCAGTTTCAACAGCCTTAGGTGCAGCAATGAATCATATCGTTACTGTTGATGAGCAGGCTGCTCGTGATGCAATTCGTTTTCTTTGAATCGTAACCAATCAGGTCGTGCAACATTCTTACTATTAACAGTATGCTACACTCGCAATGTATCTCAAGATAATCAGATTATTTGTCAGAATACAAAGGGTTATTTAGGTGTGGCTGCAGACTTTGTTAAAAATAATGATCAGTTTGAACCGGTAATTACGAGCTTATTAAATAATGTTCTTGTTGTAGAGGACATGGAAGCTGGTAATGAGTTATCTACATTAACCAAAACGCTTATACAAGATTGTGACACTTAGTGGAGAAGTCATTCACCGTGGTGGTTCTATGACTGGTGGTAAAAACACGTCACGATACAAATATCATGACTATGCGCAAAGAAGCAGAAGAAAATTAATGCGTTAATTGATGCGAATCTGCGCAGGTCTAGAACTATGCGACAAAGGCTTTTAAATCAAGCAAACGAAGCTCGTGATAAAGCAGCGCAAGCGATGAGTGAAAAGCCTCATGCAGTTGCGGTCTGAACCTGTCGTAGATGCTGAAAGCTAAGCTTGAAAAAGTTAAAGAATGACTTAGCATTATTAGATCCCTAAGGGATTAAATCATGAAAGTGATGAATCTCATACAGAAGAATTGATTGTCCGCCTAAAACCAAGCATATCTAGAACGTGATACAATCACAAATGATATGAAAGCAAAGCGTGAACAAAGATATCAGATTAACCAAGAAGCAGAACGTAGAGAACAACAAACTCGTCAAATGCGTAAAGAATTAAGTACTGCAGAAGCCAGTGCAAAATGCAATTAAAAGTTGATCATGAAAGTTTGAAACACGTATGGAATCTTGTTTACAAAGACTTGCAAGCGAATACCAGTTAACATATGAATTTTACAAGACGAAGGTAACTGATGAACAACTTGAAAAACGCAAAGGAAGAAGTTGCACAGTTGCGTGCGGATATTGAACGTCTTGGTAATATCAATATGAACGCACCAGAGGAATATAACGAAGTTAATGAACGCTATGAAACTTTAAAGAATCAGATTGCGGAATTAACAGAAAGTGTTGATAAGATTTTTAGCTGCGATTGATGAGATGGATACAGTCATGAAACGCTCAGTTTAAGGAAACTTTCGATAAAGTCAACGCAGAGTTTAGATGACATCTTCAGCGCTCTTTATGGTGGTGGTGAAAAGCAGTTCTTACACTACAAGATCCATCTGATATCTTAAATACAGGAATTGATTATTGATGCACAACCTCCAGGTAAGGCTGTTCAAAAAA